>Ga0307517_10000025_pt1 | contig 184756 bp, 152 predicted proteins | sample 23_EM_MG_FD_194515 | JGI IMG/M metagenome (GOLD analysis project Ga0307517, IMG submission 194515) | Populus trichocarpa ectomycorrhiza microbial communities from riparian zone in the Pacific Northwest, United States - 23_EM | ecosystem: Host-associated > Plants > Roots > Unclassified...
TCGAAAAAGCACACGGCGTAGATAGCCGCCTATCGAATGGACGATTTTTCTCCTTGGCTTAAGCTGCGTGGAACGCAAAGGCTCATAACCTGTTGGATGGGTGGACGTGGTGGATGTGAGAGAACTTATTCTATTCTCAGATGCGCGCCGCTGCTAACTAAATAGGACTAACAAACATGTGTGCGCAACTAGTGGTTTACCCTCAACGCCGTCCTATCTTCTCCACAACACTACTAGGGTGGTTGCCCGTACCCTACTACACTCAACACGCCGGGCCCCTTGACCTTTGAAACACTGGGTCGGGAATTCCTCGCTACTCTCATCTTTATTTTCCCTCTATGTGGGTTCATGTATCGTCCTGCCATGGAAAATTGACACTTGGCGAGACACTTCCTCTGGAAGCACCTCCGGAGGTAACAGATACCGTTAGGAAACGGGCGCAAGATGAGTTCGACAAGGCTGCCGCGAGGAGCGTGGCCTGCCGAAGGTCCGATTCCACCCATTTAATTCCAGTTCCGATAGAGGAGGGAACATGTGGCCGGTAGTATCCCACATCAACACGGCTTATATAGCTTTCCTAACTCCTCTAATAGCTTATACACAGATGGGTTTATTGCGTCTTGGAGCTAAGGTTTGCTTCTTGTTCACGTCGCTATTTGGTATTACAATTGTTTCCATCACTATTGTTCTCGTTGTTTCTATTATCCCTTGGGCGAGCTGAAGCAGTAAATTCAGTGCCGGCCATATCGGGCAGCTACCAGTTGTGCCTAGCGGGAAAATAATACTTCGCGGTCTTTTTGGTGCTCGAAGGACTCGACACTTTACTTGGGTATGATTTGAGGCTTCATGACGGTGGGCAAGCAACACCAGGTAAGTTTACTGTATCGTATCATAGCTAACTTTACAATACCTTCCCTTTCAGCCCTAAAATTAGCCGAGTAACGGGCGATGATGGCATGACGAAATTGAAACTTCCTCTGAGAGTGCCTCGTTGTTGAAGTCTGATAATGTGACGAGATTCCGGAATGCGAAGTCATTCAAGTATCCCGCATATCTTGTTCCGCCATGCGTTTATCCTATGTCACTCGGTTAGGGACAAAAGAAATCCGGGCTCTTGTAGTGCCAAAGCAAAAGATACCATAAAAAAAACTAGAATAATTAAGCCTCAGGCTAGGAAGTTAGAGTCGCCTCTCCTAGTGAGGTAGCAGTTTTTTTCTCTGTCGGTTTGTCCTCCGTAGGGGGCTGAAAGAGGGTTTTCGCTGTGTTTCTTCCCCCTAATCCGGGGGATGGAATTCCAGACCTCTTGGTGCGAGATCAAATTATTCCAGATTTTAGGGTAGAAGGACAATCGGAATGGCAATGGGTGAAGAGCGTTAGAAATAATAAGAAGCGAGCGAAGCACAGTAAGCAGCGGTCGGCATAGAGGGTTTGCACAATTGCGAGTTGAGTGCTGTGGGGGAGAAATCTGGCTTTGCTTAGATTGCATATCTTAGATAGCCTGCGCACGCCTTAGAGAGAATGGATAGTGGTTCATGATATATCATACCTTTGCTTGGGGAGGGAAGTGCCCTGAGCTTGTATTGAGTGGTGGGTGGAGTGTCACGTTTATTACAGGGGTAGTTGTTGCTTAGTCTTGGCTGACAGGGGGAGGGCGGAGCCTCAACTGAGGTATATGGGCCTAAGCCCGCAGGTTCCACAGAGGGTGAAGGCAGCAAGCTCGCTTGTGGAACCTACAAAACTTGGGCGCTGTACTCGAGTACCTCCGCATGAGGGGATGATCTTTCTTTTCTTTCTTTCGTTAGGATGCCGACAACAATATCATAGTAGTGGCTTTTTTCAGGCAACGGGCGAAAAAAAAATTAAGATTTGGGAGAGTAGGCTTAAGAGGAGGATCGCCTGTGCCTAGATAATCGGACAACTGCGCAAGGTTGGGCTTTCCTTTTGCTTAGATTTCTTCTTCTTGGGTGAGAGGTTCGCCGAGCTTAGGAGATTTGAATTGGTCGTGACTTGGGTGATTTTTCTTTCCAGGGGGGATTCCTTGATAGGACGATTGTTGGCTCCCACATCTGTGCTTCTGAAGGCCGGCAAACTAGCTCGTATTTCTTTGTTTCAGTATGGAAGATGCAAGGTGTAAATTTACCGAATTTGCGAAACGAAAAGCGAAATAAGAATTGCAGTAACAATAGCCGTATTGATTTGGTTTACCGGAAGATAAAAGGCTGACGTGCGTGGAGGATAATAAGAGAGAGAGGAGACTTGCTAGGTACTATACCGGTGACAACCGGGGCGGCTCCATGACCTAAGCAAAAAAAAAACGACAGCGTGCAACCCGATGTCCAATATATATAAAAAAGGTGAGGAATCTTAAGCCCACAGAATGTTGCATAAAGAGATCGGCCCTGATGCCTGTTCAGACCTCACCCACATGGACTGTCCGTGCAGGAAATTTGAACTCCGGGACCTTGATTCATCCGGGTTATTAATCCGGCCAGGAATATCAAATCTTCTCACACCAGTATCAGAGTGATGCCCAAGCGCCGGGAGATTCACGGAAGAGCAAATACCCCCGCACGCTTGAGTGTTTCCCTCAAAGCACCATCCCCCCTTCCAAGCCCTAAGAACTGGAATAATTGAACCTGACGCTAGGACGTTGGAGTTGCTTTTGTTGGTATGGTCTGGTTCTTTTTTCTTTTTTTTCTGTCTTAAGCTCGGTCTGAGGGGGTCAGTTTTCGCTGTGCGCTCGCCGCCCTATCCAAGATGGGGGATTTCTGACGTCCTAGCGTCAGGTTTAATTATTCCAGTTCTTACGGTACCTGTAGACCTGCAGTACTTCCTTGATGTCATCTGAAAACATTTCATTCTCGCTTCTAACGGTTGCCTTTTGTGCTGGCATCCGGTGATACTTTTAGCAGCCCTCGGCGGAGTGGATATATCCGGCTACGTGTTCTGGAACTTAGGGAGGAAGTTACTAAAGGATCATATATTATCACTCGCTTCCGAACTTCAGACTTGCTCATATCGCGGGGGAAACTTGGGACATCCGTATGCGGGGAAGCGATACGCGGGGGTAAAACTAACCGATTCCCGGGTGCTGTGCGGTGGAAACCTTACTTGGGCTCCTTCATCCGAGATTGACATCCTTACCGACGAACTTGGTGTACGATCCAATGCTGTGCATGGAGGTATATAGGCTAGCACGACGTCTTTTTCAAACCTAATGAAAAGTGCGACGTGTGACAAAATAGACTTACCAAGGTAGATTAACCAAACTAGACTAGACGACACTTGGCACACTAACCCCTCCCGTCCCCCCCTCCTGTATTCTTGGCACGGGGAAACGCACGAGGAATAAACGTTCGCATAACCGGAACAGGGCGATTCACCGTGCATGATGTCCTCGGTATCGGATCATTAAAAACCGGAAAATTATTTCTACCGACCACATAATGCTTGATAGAGAGGAGGGCTATTTCCCTCGGTTTTGGTGACCTGTCTTTCCGGCCATGGCCCCAAAGACGGATGTTTGTACAGTACTCAGGTTTATAATCGCGCTCTCAAGGGGAGAAAATCTGACTGGGGAGTTCTTCCATGTCACATATTACTCATGGATCCTGTTAGGGTGGAGGTGGCTGAATACCGTTCATGCGTTGTCACCATGAGCCACATCGCCCAGCTTTCTTCATCTCTGTTCATAGGAAGTCTCTAAACGCTCGCAATACCACTACAAATTGCCTTGCCATTTCTACTTCCAACAAGAACTTTGTACAGAACACCATGGCCCAGGCTTCGCACACACAGTCCGTCAACATCGGCGATGGCAGTTCCAACTGCGGCAATATAACAAGTAGTTTCAACACCACCTTTTATAGGTGTGACGATGATGCGCAGATCATGCGCTGGCTCTCCCCACTAGAGCCAAACAATAGACATCATGGCGTGCGCAACGACCGGTTCGCTGGTGTTGGGGATTGGGTTTTGGAAACAGGAGAGTTGCAGGAGTGGAGGGGGGGTGAGGGTGGAGTGGATAAGGCTGTATTGTTTTGCTCCGGGGGTCCGGGAGTGGGGAAGACATATATAAGGTAAGTGGCAGCATTCTTTGAAACAAGCGACTACGGCTAATGGTGAGAAATATTAGTTCACTAGTGATCGACAGCCTATGCGATCAGTCAAGGAATGAGGATATCTCCGTCGCGTGCCTGTACTGCGACTTTCTTGCTCAACAAGAGCAGACGATTACTAGCATGATGGGAGCTATTCTAAAACAGTTAGTGGGCAAGGGTGGCATCCCGATCTACATACGCGAGGCTTTTGAACAAGGGAAACAAGAAATTGGTGGCAGGGCACTGCTACTTGCGGATTTGATGCGAATGTTGAAGATGACTATTGCTTCATTGCCCCAGGTTTTCATCTGCATCGATGCGCTCGACGAGTTCCTGCCGAAGCATCTGCCAGAGCTTCTCAGGTCGCTTAGAGATATAGTTCGGGAGTCGCCTAAGACCAGGGTATTCCTCACCGGGAGGCCCCATGTCAAGGAAGATATTCAAAGATATTTCCCGCGGGTAGTTTTGATACCCGTCAGTCCGAAGATAGATGATATCAGGAATTATCTGGAGATGAGGTTAGACATGGACGCCGAGCCGGGGGCGATGAGCGATGATTTGCGGGCGGATATCATCAGGATTATGATGGAAAAGATATCAGATATGTGCGTAGGAACATTTAGCGTTTCCAGACTATCACCGATGAATACTTACTAGCGATTGTGTGTAGATTCCTCCTTGTTGCGCTAAACATCGATGCTGTTTTGGGAGAGGTGACAATTCGCCAGCGGAGAAAGAAACTTGAAGAGATCGTACAAGGCAACGGACTGAGCGACGCCTATGCGGCAACTCTTACTCGAGTGAAGGCACAGAAGGGAAATAAATCAGTACTCGGGTTGAAGGTCTTGATGTGGGTGCTGTATTCAGAACGGCCGCTACAAGCCCAAGAGCTCTGTCATGCCTTGGGGGTGGAGATAGGGTCCTCGGATTTTGATCCTGAAAACGTTCCTTCGTTACGGACACTACTAGGATCTTGTCTTGGTCTTGTCACTATCGAGGCGTCTTCGTCCACGGTCAGACTAGTACACTTCACTCTGCAGGAGCATCTCTTAAGTAATCCGGCCTTATTCCATAACCCCCATTCAACAATTTCCGAGATTTGCTTGACATACCTGAATTATCGATCAATCTGTGACCTTTCTCCAACTCTACTCTCAGCCCCCTTAACAATGCCCCTTCTAGAATATGCTTCCTATTACTGGGGCGAGCATGCAAGAATGGGGATGACGGAAAACGGCAAAATGCTTGCGCTGAGGCTTCTCGATAGATTTGATGAGCACATATCTGCTCAGCTACTGTTATTGCACTATGAGGACGAAAGCGCCTCGGGCTTATATTTTGACGAGGAGGATGGACCTATGGGATTTATAGGACTCCACGGCGTATCATTTCTCGGGATAGTGGAGATGGTTTCTAGTGTATTAGAAATGAGGGACTGGGATCTTAATGAAAGCGATTGCATGGGGTGTACGGCTCTCATATGGGCAGCAATAAAAGGGTACGAGGAGGTTGTAAAGATCCTGTTAGAACGAGAAGACATCAATCCAAACCAGGCAGGCACCTACTATGGCCGAACGCCACTCGCGTGGGCTGCCGAGAGAGGGCATGAGGGGGTAGTGAGGATACTTTTGGAACGGGAGGGCGTCGATCCCAACCAGGTAGACATCAATTATGGCCAAACACCACTCTTGTGGGCGGCCAATAACGGGCATGAGGGGGTAGTAAGGATACTTTTGGAACGGGAGGACGTCAATCCAAATCAGGCGGACCCCTATAATGGCCAAACGCCACTCTTGTGTGCTGCCAGGAAGGGGCATGAGGGGGCAGTAAGGATGCTTTTGGAACGGGAGGACGTCAATCCAAACCAGGCGGACACCTATAATGGCCAAACACCACTCTTGTGTGCTGCCAAGAAGGGGCATGAGGGGGCAGTAAGGATGCTTTTGGAACGGGAGGACGTCAATCCCAACCAGGTAAACACCGGCTATGACCGAACGCCACTCTCGTGGGCTGCCAAGAAGGGGCATGAGGGGGTAGTAAAGATACTTTTGGCACGGGAGGACGTCAATCCCAACCAGGCAGACACCGAATGTGGCCAAACACCACTCTCGTGGGCGGCTGAGAATGGGCATGTCGCCGTAGTCAAGATTCTTTTAGAACGGCAAGACGTCAGCACCACCGCACTAGATCACGAAAGCCAAACCCCACTATCGCTGGCCCTCTCTCGAGGATATGATGAAGTTGTGAAGATCTTACGTGACAATTCCAATTCCCGCGCGGCACATCTTGGTGTCTAAGCATCCCTCCCGCCGTCCTCTATGCATGGCTACGAGTGTCCGGCAGACATTCCATCTGGAAATCAGATCCCAATAGCAACCTCACAAACCCCGACGCCCAAACCTGCACCCCCACCCTCTCGCCCGATGGCCGAGAAGGGTCGTCGAGCCTCAAGGACCCTGTTCCTAGCCCTCAGATAGCGACCCCACCTCAGCTAGACCCACCCTACTACCTCCACCCTCATCTGTGTCGCCCCTATAGCTCTTAGCCCCTCCAAGCAAAGCTAACACCCATCCAACACTACCCCGATCAATCCGCCCCCTCGCACTCAGCTGGTATTTCCTCACCGCCTCCTCTCTGGATTTTTCTCTGCTTTCCTCGTTCACGCCCCTCCTCCGTCGCCCCCACACATACTTTCACCCCATATATAATTTTCGCATGTACAATTGGTCTTCGCGAATCGCGAGCCCTCCGTCGATTTAAACGTATCATAACTAGCATTTGTTAACCGGCGTCCTCCCCGATTTAACCGGCCATATTTCCTTCCTTCTTTCTTTCCCCCCTCCTTTTCTCTCCCCACCCCCCTTCCCTTAAGTTCTAGTTAGACCTTGTTTATAAAACCATATCTCTTGGGTCTTCGCCTCGTTTAATCTTTAAGTTAATACTATATTTATCTTACGTCTTGTGAGCAACCATGTGCCAGTACATTACAAGTAAATATATCATAGAAGTCGACGCTCAGCCCGGAGAAGCCCTGTACTATCCGCAAACAGCAGGCCTATCTCCTTCCAGCAACTTCTCTCAATACTACCAGGTGATCACCATCCACTCATTTTACACAACATCCCTCCTACCACTGTTCGAGGCCTCCCGTGCACGAAAAGGAGGGGTGTTGTTCTTGATACGATCTATAAAACATCACAGGACTTTAATACATGTCGAAGACCCGCTCCATGCCTCCAATATGCATACACTCCTTCGGTCGTAATCTACGACGAGCCCATCCAAATGTCCGATACCATCTACCCAGGATCCCAATTTCGTTATTTAAACCCTAACTCTTGGCTACTGCACATTACTAGTATGTTGCATTTAATACCGGCGAAAAGCCCATGTGGATATCAACAGGACACCGACTGTGAGTGATGTGGCCTACAACCTAGGAAAACAATGTAGAATAAAGTGTCAAGCAAAAAAAACAAAAACCCCCCTTCCTACCAATCCCTGCTTCTACAATGAATCAAGTGAAAAACAGGCCATCTCCTTCAACGCGATCACTAGCTCTCACTCACACTCACCCCCGGTAGTGATAGCCGGAACCAGCGATCAGAAGAACCACCTTATGCTTGTTGCTATGAGATGCCAATTGCGTAAAGACAGGCCATAGCACAAGGCATGAAGTAAGTCAAAGAGGAAAAGCCCGCAGATTCTTCGGATTTTTTATCTTGTCTTTGCTTCATATCTATGGTGCAACAAACGACTTACTTATATAGAAAATACAAAGGTTCCTCCCTGAACTTGGGCACCTGCGGAAATCCTCCCGGAGGTGAACATAGATCAATGGAGTTTTGGTGCCCATTGCAGCTTTTATCCTGATTCATCCTCCATTGTGCTCTCGGGTCATTCCTGGCCGTGTATTCGGATGCTCGTATATGGTATACTAATGAGGTGACTTACTGTAGGTCGTCTGGAAGGTCTTACACGGCTCCTGGGTTCAGGTATAGCAGTGGTGTTAGTGAAAGGAGGTTCGTGTGAGTAACACCCCGGTAGTAAACCCTCTTGCACATCACGTCGTCCGCTAGAAGTTTTGCTTTAGCTATCCACCCCCCCGGCCACCCTTGGTAGCGCGAGCAGTCCTCAGCAAATCCGGAAGTACTACCACGCTCGGGCAGTACAATTTCCTTCCTGGGGGTGTTGGTGCCTAGCTGGGAGGGTCCGGTAGGTATCCCTCTCCACTTTTTTCACCTTTCCCGAGGCAGTGGGGTAACATGAAAGGTTCATGATGACGGGGGATGTATATCGCAGCCTGAGATGATAGGTATAAGCGTATTTCTCGACGAAAAGGTTGAAGAACTTGAATGTCAGGGAGTAGGTCGCCCTGGGAAGTCAGTGCCCGCATCTCTGCTGTATCAGGGATACGAGGGTAAATAAGTAAAAGAAATAAACAACCATGTCAATTGACCTACGAAATCTGCGGGCGTCGGTGAGCGGGAGATTAGAGAATGGGAGCCAGGACAGCGGGGAGGTGGGCTATGGACCCGCAACCTTTTTAAACAAAGATTATCTTCAAGGGAAACAGTAAGTTAGGTATTTCCACAAACTGGCGATCAGCACTTTACGAGAATTGTACAATTTTAATTACGCCCTGCTCACGCTCGCGGATAGGAAAAGGAAGAGATAATATCGGTTCTACATCAGTTTGTGCGCGTGTGAGGACCGGTACATAACATGTTCCCACCTCACCACACCCTACTCCTCTCTGCTAAACCCAAAAAGGGGGAGGGAACCCCTCCACAATCGGTGAGCTAGTTGAGAGGGACAAAAGGGATCGAATGAAGAGGAAGAAAGAAAATCATAAAATCGGCAATTTGTTAATACAAAAAATACCGCCGCCCCGCATCTCCCCCGCTGCCCCTTGGCAAGCCTGTAGTCGCGCTCCTGCTTCTGAAAAGCACTGTCTCACCTTACAGGCCCCCCCCGCCTGACCCGAAGAATGCCGTCCCTGGATTTTGCAGCCCTGGAAAGACTGCTAGAGGCTGTCCAGTGCCATCCGGGGCTCTTGGTAGTCTACGCACCGCGCCCCTGGCCCTTCGGAACACTAGGTCGGCCGGGTTCGAGAATTCGTCGCCTAGCTCGACCCATTATGAGGCTTGGTCTCAAAGAAATAAGTTGGTGACTGGGTGTCCTGTGTTCTCGGGTGCAAGAGTTGCTTCCCCACATGTAGAAACATTGATGCAGATCAGCCCGCTTTCCCCGACCCACAAGAAATTCACAAGGAAATTTTACCATATCATACCAAATCAATAGGCAGAATACCAGCACGGCGGTGAAGGTATGGAGGAAGAGCTTCGTAGGGCATATCCAAAGACGGACAACCTTCCCAGTATGATACTTCTAAACCTAGGTTACGCAATCAGAAAACCTATGCCCACTACATGTCCACGCCTTCCGTGGCATTTGCAGATGCACATGGAAGGGCCCTCACCACGAGATTTCTTGAGTTGGGGTTTCAGAGTCAACACACTGGCTCAACCGGCAATTCCACGTTACCCTCGGCCTCTGATTTCCCTCTATGGGGGTTCATGTATCGTCCCGCCGTGGTAAAAAATTGACAATTGGCCGGACACTTCCTCTAGAAACGCTTCCGGAGGTGGCAAATTCATGAAGAAACTAGTGCAGGACAAGTTCGACAAGGCTTTTTCAAGAAGCACAGCTCGCTGAAGGTCTGATCCCATCCATTTCAATTCCAGCCCCGATAGAGCAGGGAATATGTGGCCAGGAGTATCCCACACCTAGAGCGCGAGTATAGCCTTCCTCCGTCCTCCAATGGCAGATACACCAACTGGTTGATTACGTCTTAGAGCTAAGATTTATCTCTTGTTCGCTTCTCTATTTGTTATCATAATGTTAATAATTATTACTATTGCTGTTGTCCCTGTTATCTCTTGGGCGGTGTGAAACCCTAAAGTTCAGTGCGGGCCAGATCAAGCAGCTAACAACCATGATTGGTGACGCGGTTGCATTTCTCAGTCTTTTAATACTCAAAGAGCTCAGCACTCGGGTATGATTTGAGGCTTCATGACGATCGGCAAACGCCACCGGGTAGCTTTAATGTACGTTACAGTATGGTACTGTATCGTATCGTGGGCAACTTTACAGTACCTTCCTTTCTATGATACCTTAAAACTAGCTGAGTGACGAGTGATGACGGCCTCACGAAATTGAAACTTCCTCTGGGGGCGTCCCGTTGAGTAATCTGATAACGCGACTAATACCGGTAGATGCCGGAACGCCAAGCCCGTCTAGTATATCTTGTTTCATCGCGTGTTTATCCTACTCGGGCGCAAATTAAAGATCCGGAAAAAGTGACCTGAAATATCTGTGTTGCAACCATACATTTTGTTTGTCACTTTTTCCGGATCTTTAATTTGCGCCCGAGTACAGTAGCTGTGCTCAGGTAGGGACGAAAAAAATTCGAACGGCCGTGGTGGCAAAGCAGGGAATACCGTAAAAAATGGGATAATTGGACCTCGTGCTAGGAGGTTGAAGTCGCCTCTCATAATAAGGTCAAGCTTTTTCTCTTTCTCCGTTTGTCCCCCGCGGAAGGCTGAAAGAGAGATTTTTCGCTGTGTTTTTTTCCCCCTAATCCAAGGGATGGAATTCTAGACGTCTTAGTGTTGTAACTAATTCCAGTTTTTACGGAAGAGGGACGGCGAGTTATGGCAAGGGATGAAGAGTGTTAGAAATGATAAGAAGCGAGCGAAGCCCAGTAAACAGCAGTCGGCATAGAGCGTTTGCACAACTGCTAGTTGGGCACCGCGGAGGATAAATCTGGCTTTACTTGGTTTGCATATCTTAGCTACTGTAGTGTCCGCACGACTTAGACAGAATGGATAATGGTTCATGATATACCTTTGCTTGGGGAGGGAAGTACGCTGAGCTTGTATTGAATGGTGGGTGGGGGTGTGTCACGTTTATTACAGGGGTAGTTGTTGCTTCATCTTGGCTGACAGGGGTGAGGGCAGAGGCTCAACTGAGGTACGGGCCTAAGTCCCGCAGGTTCCACAGGGGTTAAAGGCAGCAATCTCGCTTGTGGAACCTACGAAACTTAGGACTTGTACCACCGTATGAGGGGATGATCTTTCTTTTCAGGATGCCGACAACAATCGTAGTGGTTTTTTTCAGGCAACGGGCGAAAAAACTTAACTTTGGGAGAGCAGGCTTAAGAGGAGGATCACCTGTGCCTGGATAGTCGGACAATCGGACAAGGTTGGGCTTTCCTTTCGCTTAGATTTCTTTCTTTCTGTGTGCTCTTCTCGGGTGAGAGGTTTGCCGATCAGATGAGGAGAGTGGAATTGACTGTGACTTGGATAGTTTACCTTTCCAGGCAGAATTTCTTGGCAGGGACGATTGTTGGATGATACATCTTGTGCTTCCGAATTTAGACAGACTAGCCGGTATATCTTTCTTTCAGTACGGAAGATGCAAGGTGTAAATTTACCGAACCTGAAGGCGAAATAGGAATTGCAGTGACACTAGTCGTATTGATTCGGTTTACCGGAAGCTAAAAGGCTGATGTGGAGGAGAAGAGAGAGGTAGGAGATTTGCAAGTGACCCGCTATGGATGGTACTTGTGACAACCAAGACAGCTTCATATCCTAAGCAACTACCCGACAGCGTGCAACCTACGATGTCCAATAGAAATAAAAAAAGGTGAGAAATCCTAAGCCCAGAATGTTGCGCAAAGTTATCGGATATGACGCCTGTTCAAACCTTACCCATCTGGGTGTCCGTGCAGGAAATGTGAACTCCGGGACCCTGATTCATCCAACGCTACCAGTCCGGCTAGGAATACAAAGCCCTCTTACTGTCACGCTAGTATCATAATAATTTCCAATTGTCAAAAGTTTTACGGAAGAGTAGATACAGCCGCGCGCTTGAGTGTTTCCCCTAAAACATCATCCATCTTGCCAAGCCCTCATTTTATTTCCAAACTTTCCCTACCTCTAGACTAACTTACTTCCTTGATCTCATCTGAGAAAATTTCTTTCTCGCTTCTCACGGTTTCCTTTTGTGCTCGCGTCCGATGGTACTTTTAGCAGCCCCCGGAGAAGTTGAGGTATGCCGACACGGAGCTCAGGGGCTGAGGGGTCTCATGCGGAAGTCACCAAGAGATCATAAATCGTCACTCGCTTCCGAACTTGCTCAGATCGCAGAAGAAACTTGGAGCATCCGGGTGCGGGTAAGCGAGCGGGGGGTCCTGAAACTAACCGATTCCCGGGTGCCGTGCGGTGGATACCTTACTTGCGCTCCTTCACCTGGAAGTGACATCCTTACCGACGAACTTGGTGTATGATCCAGGGGTGTGCATAGACTAGCACGACGCCCATTTCAAATTTAGTGAAATATGCTACACTTGATAGAATGGGTTTGCCAAGCTACCGTAGACTAACAAAACCAGACCAAACGACCCTTGGTACACTACGGAGGTACAGCGCCTAAGTTTTGTATGTTCCACAAACTAGAGTTGCTTCCCTTACCCCCCTGTGGAACATACAAAACTTAGGAGCTGTACTCGAGTACTGGTACCTCCGTAATCACTCCCGCCCCCCTTCCGTCACCCGAGCGCGGGGAAGTGCACCAGCAATGAACGTTCTCGCAACTGGCACAGGGTGATTCACCGTGCACGATGTCCTCGGTAGTGGGGTCATTAAAGGCTGGAAAATTATTTCTATTGACCGCATCATATAATGCTTTAAAGAGAGAAGGGCCATTTCCTCAGGTTTCGATGGCTCGTCTTTCTGGCTACAGGCCCAAGGATGGCAGTTCGTAGAAGTACGGTAGTCGAGGAATTGAGAATATAACCGCGCGCTTAAGGGGAGAAGCTCTGATTGGGAAGTTCTTCCATGTCACATATTAGTCATGCATCTTCCAAGGGTGGAGGGGGCTAAGTATGATACCACTCAAGAATTTTTACACCACGAGCCACATCGCCCCGCTTTCTTCATCTCTGTTCATAGAAAGTCCCTAAACTCCCGCGATACTACGACAGATTGCACTGCTATTTCTATTTCTAACAAGAACTTTGTATAGAACACCATGGCCGAGGTTCCGCATACACATTCCGTCATCATCGGCGATGGCAATTATCACAGCGGAAATATAACGGGTAGTTTCAACGCCACCATCTATAAGTCTGATGAGGATGCGCAGATCATGCGCTGGCTCTCTCCACTAGAACCTAATAACAGACATCACGGCGTGCGTAACGACCGGCTTGCTGGTGTTGGGGAATGGCTTTTGGAAACAAGAGAGTTTCAGGAGTGGAGGGGGGGCGAAGGTGGAGCCGATAAGGCTGTATTGCTTTGTTCCGGGGGTCCGGGAGTGGGGAAGACATATATAAGGTAAGTAACAGGACCCCCTGAAACGGGCGAGGACAGCTGATGGTGAGGAACACTAGTTCACTAGTGATCGACAGCCTATGCGATCAGGCGAGGAACGGAGATATCACCGTTGCATGCCTCTATTGCGACTACCTTGCTCAGCAAGAGCACACGATCACCAACATGATGGGAGCTATTCTAAAACAGCTAGTCGGCAAGGGCGACATCCCGATCTACCTACGCCAGGCGTTCCAACAAGGGAAACAAGAGATTGGTGGTAGGGGACTGCTACTTGCGGATTTGATGCGAATGTTGAAGATGACTATCGCTTCATTACCCCAGGTTTACATCTGCATCGATGCGCTCGATGAATTACTTCCGAAGCATCAGCCAGAGCTTCTTAAGTCGCTTAGAGATATCGTTCGGGAGTCGCCTAACACGAGGATATTCCTCACCGGGAGGCCCCATGTCAAGGATGATATTCAAAGACATTTCCCCAGGGTGGTTTTGATACCCGTCAGCCCGAAGACAGATGATATCAGGAATTATCTGGAGATGAGGTTAGACATGGACGACGAGCCGGAGGCGATGAACGATAGTTTGCGGGCGGATATCATCAAGATTATGGTGGAAAGGGTATCTGATATGTGCGTAGGAACATTTAGCATTTCCAGTGCATCACTGATGTATACTTACTAGCGATTGTGTGTAGATTCCTCCTTGTTACGCTACACATCGATGCTGTTCTAGGAGAGGTGACGATCCGCCAGCGAAGAAAGAAACTTGAAGAGATCGTACGAGGCAATGGATTGAGCGATGCCTACACGGCAACTCTAACCCGGATGAAGGCGCAGAAGGGAAATAAACCACTACTCGGGCTAAAGGTGCTGATGTTGGTGCTCTATTCGGGACGACCATTACGGGCCGAGGAGCTCCGTCATGCCTTGGGGGTGGAGATAGGGTCCTTGGATCTGGATCCGGAAAACATTCCAGCATTACGGACACTCATGGCATCTTGTCTTGGTCTTGTCACCATCGAGTCGTCTTCGTCCACAGTCCGACTAGTGCACTTCACTCTGCAGGAGCATCTCTTAAGTAATCCGACCCTATTCCGTAACCCCCATTCAACAATTGCCGAGATTTGCTTGACATACCTGAATTATCGATCGGTTTGTGACCTTTCGCCAACTCTAAACTCGGCCCCCATAACAATGCCCCTTCTAGAATATGCTTCCTGTTACTGGGGCGAGCATGCAAGAATGGGGATGACGGAAAATGCCAAAACTCTTGCGCTGAGGCTTCTCGATAGGTTTGATGAGCACATATCTGCTCAATTACTGTTATTGCGCTACAAGAGCGAAAGGGCCCAATTTAGCCCATATTTTAGCGGGGCGGGGGGACCTATGGGATTTACGGGACTCCACGGAGCATCATTTCTCGGGATAGAGGAGATACTCCCTAGTGTATTAGAAATGAAGAAGTGGGATCTTAATCAAAGCGATTGCACGGGGTGTACGGCTCTCATATGGGCAGCAATAAAAGGGTACGAGGGGGTTGTAAAGATTCTGTCGGAACGAGAAGACATCAATCCAGACCAGACAGACACTAAATATGGCCAAACGCCACTCTGCTGGGCTGCCGAGAAGGGGAATGAGGGGGTAGTAAGGACACTTTTGGAACGGGAGGATGTTAATCCCGACCAGGTAGACACCGGTGAACGAACGCCACTCTGGTGGGCGGCTATGAAGGGGCATGAGGGGGTAGTAAAGGCGCTTTTGGAACGAGAGGACGTCGATCCCAACCGGGTAGACGACAACTATGGCCAAACGCCACTCTCGTGGGCTGCCGAGAAGGGGTATGAGGGGGTAGTACGGATATTTTTGGAACGGAAGGACCTCAATCCCAATCAGGCAGACACCGAGAGTGGCCGAACACCACTCTTGTGGGCGGCTAAGACTGGGCATGAGGGGGTAGTAAAGATACTTTTTGGACGGGAGGACGTCAATCCCAACCAGGCAGACACCTTCTGTGGCCAAACGCCACTCTCGTGGGCTGCCGAGAACGGGCATGAAGGGGTGGTAAGGATATTTTTGGAACGGAAGGACGTCGATCTCAACCTGGTAGACACCTATTATGGCCGAACTCCACTCTCGTGGGCGGCCAGGGGCGGGTATGTCGCAGTAGTAAGGCTGCTTTTGGAGCGAGAGGACGTCAATCCCAACCAGGCAGACACCAAATCCGGCCGAACGCCACTCTCGTGGGCGGCTGGGCATGGGCATGTCGCGGTAGTCAAGATCCTTTTAGAACGGCAAGAGGTCAGCACCACCATACTAGATCACAAGAGCCGAACACCACTATCGTTGGCCCTCTCCAAGGGGCATCATGAGATTGTCCAGATTTTACGTGAAAATGCCAATTCCCGCACAACAGATCGTGTTGTCTAGACATCCCCCTGCCGCCCCCCACGCACGGCCGCGAGTGTCTGGTAGACATGCCATCCGGAAATCAGATCCCAATAGGGACCTCACAACCTTTAACACCCGAGTATTCACCCCGATCCTCGGCCCGGAGAACAAGAAGGGGTATCGAGCCTCAAGGACCCTGTTCCTAAGACCTCAGATAGCGGCCTCCCTCAGCCAAACTCGCTCCCCCTCTACCTCCGCTCTCATCTGTGTCGTCCCTACAGCTCTTAGCCCTCCAAGTAAAATTGTCAATTTGTCACCCGTTCAACACTGTTGTACCTGATTAGTCCTCCCCCTCGCACTCAACCGGTATTTCCTCCTCGCCTCCTGCCTGTATTTTATCTCTCTGCTTTCCTCATCCATGTCCCTCCTCCTCATTCGTTCCCTCACATATTTTCACCCCATATATAATTTTCGCATGTCAGATTGGCCTTCGCAAGACCTCTGTCGATTTAGATGCAAACCTCATAACTAGCATTTGTCAACCAGCCTTCTTTCTGAGTTAACCGGCTATATTTCTTTCTTTCTTCTTTTCTTTCCCCTTTCCTTTTCTCTTCTGCCCCCGCTTCTCTAGAGTTCCAGTTTGTCCTTCTCCATAAAATCATATCTCTTGGGTCTTTGTCTTGTCTAATCTTTACGTTGATACCATATTTGTCCTACCTTTTGAAAGCAATCGTGTACTGCACAGTGCTCGGTGTATGATATGCTAGAAGATCTTGCCGTTTTCTTTGAATATATCGTCGACAGTTCAGTAACCCCCCCCCCGGTGCTACGGTACAATAGCATTTAACCCAATAGAGACTGCTGCCAAGTAGGAGATAAACTAAAATTGGTTTTGGACTACACTAGAAGTGGAAGGGAAACGAAAAAAATGAACAAACATAAATGCGAACTGGCAATCAAACCCAAGTTCTGTTGCTAATTGGCTAGGAAGTTCGCGTTGTGATGCCCAGGTGATCCGAATCTGCCCACAAGAGCTACCTACTCGCCAGGAGAAGCTGTGACGCCCCCCCGTCCACGCTGTTGGTCCATTACTCCTTAGATGACGGAAGCGAGAGGCTCACATAATTCGGGTAACGTTTACCCTAATTTCCATAAGACCAAGTGGCTTCTTCTTCGTTGTTCAACCAGACACCAGCGACCAACTCTCTCATCCTACCACTTCTTCAATACGCAAACGATTGTGGCATAATAATCCCAGTAGTGGAGCACCGTCAGGAGCTGGGATTGTGGAGGCAAGGGGAGCGCTCACATGTATGGAGGAACACTGAAGTGTGGACAGCAGGAATGTTCTAGGGCAAGAATGCATAGGGCATATACGGAGACATAGGGTTATCACATGTGCGAGCACAGTTTTCACTACTTAAGATTAACCGTAGCTAGCAACCTCCATAGATAATACACACCAGAACCTCTCCTCCTGTCAACGCACGAGCACACGGTTGATAGTACTTCCATCAAACGAGATAATCATTATGGACACCAATTCGGCCACATACAAAGAGATTCAGATTGAATGCAAGAGGCTTGGCCTTCAGGCTGCGGGGACCAGGGAGGAGTTAATAACTCCTGGAGTCAAGTACGAGCCACCAGCAGAATTCCCTTACTCTGCAAAGTCATGAGGACACAGAATTACAACCCAGCCAGGTTGACAGAGATGAAATCCATAAAGAGGGAATACCAGAACTGGCCACGAACTCCCTGGTATCGGCAATGCAAGGGTGCCGAGGGGACCTGGAGGGTGAGATCTCTGATCTGTTGGTCGAACGTCTCCGTGGCCCTTGTGTTGATCTTGCCACACGCGTGGAGTTCGCTGAGAAGGCAATGGCGTTGGGCAAGAAGCGGCGCGAATCGCTGGATAAGGACATTGCCGAAAATCAGCTCCGCCTAAATTCGCTAGAAGAGTCTGTTGGCAGGATGACGGCTTCTATGGGTACCTACCACTTCGCGCGCAACCGGTTCCTAACTACCTTTAAAGATAAGCTTGGTAGAGCCACGGAAGCCGATTTGAGGATCATTGCCGAAGGAGAGTTCATTCCGGAGGGGGGAGATGCTGCCACTGATGCCATGCTTTACGAAGGGATTAATGGCAGGAGAGATTTTACAACGTTCCAGAAGTTGTATGGCTTGCAACCGGAGACGGTACGAAAGATTCGTGAGTCTTCCTGCTATTTGCAAACCCAAAATTAGTATCCATCTAACCCGGTCAGACCATCAGGAAACCCTTGCAGTCCTAAGCATGCATGCCAGGGTTCTCGCTTCGCACAACCAGACTGGTAGCCCCAAGTTTTACAAGCTCTTTAACGATTTTATTAAGCTGTTTGTGGGATCGGGCAACGGCTGTGATGTGGGGTACTTGGTTGGTAACCCAACGGAGGTGACAAATGCATACCGCGCATTTGTCCATTGTATTGAGACTGAGGTCACAGAGGTGGCACAGTAATCATAGATACTTTAGTCTCCGGTGTTTCACTGAACTGATACGGTAAAAATTCTTATAACCCCTATTCCCGCAGAAGGGGCTGACCTCCATATTCAAAGACAGACACCTCTAAGAGGGATTAGTGTTTTCCTCACTGGGTAAAGCTTGAGAGTGCTGAGTGTGTTGGATCTCATTCGCTGGGGTTCGCAATTCTTGTAACCTATCTGACTAAAGCTATTGTGGGTGGACCAGAGATTAACCCCTGCTACGGAGATCGTGAACCATAATAGTTTTTACGGTGGTTCATTATGGCTTCCAAGTTTGATTGTCTTCCTCATTTTGCTCTCTGCCGAATCCTGCAATTGATCTCTATATATCCTCCAACTTTAAAAACCACAACATGTAACCCAAAAATCAATTACACTTTATCCTGCTGGGGGTACCTACCGGAGGAGGCATAAGTGACGATGGAAGTTTTGCTTTGACTCTTTCTTCGCTCTCCTTTGCCTCCTAGGCTAATATTTTTCTAAGAGCCTCCTTTCTCTGGCAGATCTTCTCCATTAGTCCCTTATCCTTTCCGTCTGGCATTGACTCGCTTTTCATATCTTCCCGAGCCTTTTTCTCGCCCTTCTTCTTGGGACCTTCAATCGCTGATACCTCTCCAGCATCCTTGGTCATGAGTTCGGCGAGTTCCTACTTCTGTTTTCAAGTTCCAGTGAAGTGAGCTCATCTGCGGCGGACCTGCAGAATCCTAATTAGCACAACACCAAGTTTTCCAATGAGCCGCCTCCCTTACGTTCGGTTATTCTCTAAGAGTCTTTCCACCCTTCCTCACCCCACCCTCCGGGCTCAGAGCTGCCGCTATGAATGATTGACTGCTTTCTGCGGATCCTTCAAAACCAACCACCAGATCGGCCATGTCACGAGATAAACTCCCAGCCCCCAGAGACTCCCCACCTTAATCCATCTCCTAGAACCTGGCGTGCCTATGGGCCCTGGATCGATGTTATAAATACGAACATTGTTAGGCCGCTTGTCTGACCGAGAGTAGGGATCTGGGCTCCTTCGAAACCCGAAGCCGCAACCCATTAAGGTCTTTTTGGAAGCTCCATAGCATAGGCATGGTGTTCCGAGAGCGTAGTTTCGTCTGAAGATCTGAGGGTAGTTAAGATCAAAATGGCAATTATATAATGAGGGCATATAAAAAGTAAAACACGGACATCTCTGCCCGGAGGCTAAGCTCCCAAGCACGGCGCAAGAACAACCAACAGCTGGACGTCGGCCAGAAAGTTCGGTCCCCAGTGGGTTTCGATTCCGTCCCCAGTCGTAGTTCCTGGGGTAAACATTGGTGCCATCACTGCAACACGACAGACAACCATATCCAGTCTTCGAGGGGGGGTGTTGTCTATGAACTTGGCAGAAAACAGACGGATGCTGTTCAGAGAGGGGAGGTGGCATTCTTTCACATATATAAGGAGAGTTCCATGATGTCCATGAAGGTCTTCGATGTAATCCACCTTGAAAATTTCTGATGTATTCCAGACAAGAAGAATGAAGTGTGTCCCTTTTGCAGCAAGATGGTGGGCTACAGCAGCGCCTACTCCCGATGTTCCACCCTGGAATCTAGAGCTTTAGCTTCCACTTTATTGCAGGTGGTTGGAAGAGTAAATATACCATTGATATCTCGACCTCCTCAAGCATGGCACACTCATTTCTATTTCAGTATCTGTGGAAGTATATCTTGAATTAGCTACTATAAGAACTTAAGATAAGACCTTGAGAACCGGTGATAGATATGGCACTAAATCGATATTTATGTTGGAAAATCAGGGAAATGCTGTGATATTTGCCATGTCTCACAATAGGATCGCTCAGGCTGGTTGAAAACCTCGGGGCACAATTGCGAAGCTTGATATTTGCTCATAAATTTTCTAAGGTCCAAAGCCACCCCCTGTCACCACGTATGTCAGCTCCTATCTCTACCTCCACCTCTACATAATGGGATAATAATCAGAGTAGTGGAGCACTGAATTGGGGGCAGAGATAGCTGAGGGAGCAGAGGCAAGGAGAATGCTCGCACATATGAAGGACCACTGAAGTGTGGACATCAGCAATGTTCTAGGGCATGAATGAATATATAGGGCATATGTGAAGACATAGGGCTATCACATGTACGGGGAGAGTCTTTCCTACTTAAGGGAAGCCATTGCTAGCACCCTCTATTCAGAATACACACCAGAACCTTTTCACTTATCAACACACTAGCACGCTGCTCAAGTTGATAGCACCTTTATCCTTACACCCCTCCTTTTCTCCTTGCTTCTCTGCTCTCTTGTATTATCCTCTATCATCTTCTTATCTTATTATATAGGCAATTAAAGTGGTTTTCTTAAGGTAGGAACAACTCTTCTGTTGAAACATGAGATACTACTAAGTTCCACTGGGTCACTTCTAGTCGATCTCAACATTTGCTATTCTTTCTTCATATCTCTTCTCTTTCTTTCTCTCTTCTGTTGCTTTGTAGCAATACCTATAGCTTCAAGGTTGTTATCTTACTAATAGATCAGCTTTCAATTACTTGAGATAAACAGAATTTTACTTGTTCCCTTTTAATATAACAAGAAGGTTTGTTGACCTTAATCCCCTTTTTCAAGCTCAAAAACTTCCTACTCCATATAATTTAATTTACATTCTTACCCTAAGGCTCACTCCTGCTATAATAGTAACAACTTGAATATTCAAGACTGATAAAGGTGTGAATAACAATTACAAGAAATAATGAGATATCCATTGAGAGAAAGAGTTAACATAACTATAAAGATATGAGTCACAACCAGAACCTGCCTTCAGGTTACTCTGAATATGAGTCATGCTTTATAGAATATGATCTTCAAGTTTATTATCAAGTTAATATCTCCTGATACTAATTGCATTACAAGATCACTCTTATAGTTGCACACAATCTAATCCTCAAACCTAGACAGAATAAGAGCCTTGTTCTGACCTTCCTATGAAAACCATATTCTCACGACTAAATTTGAGCCTAAGCTAGTAACCATAATAGGGGCTTGTATTATGACTACCTTTAGGCTGCAGGTGCTTATTTCCCGGGTTGCATTTTACTCCAAAAAGCATTCCCAGTACCATCAAGGCCACACCACCCTCCAGCCAGCACCTCATACTTGCCTGCTATCCGGTATTGGTTGACTTGCAGGTTTCGCTGAGTCTGAATTCCAAACATACCCAGATCCACAACCTGACAAAATATAAGCAGTACTAGCAGTTGTGGCAGGTGCCAAAACCATTTACAAAAAGTGTTTTAGTCTGCAATCAAGTCAGCAATTTATTTACATCAACACCAGGAGGGCCCCAGTGTTAGTAGGAATCACATAGTTGATAAATGAGCTGATTGATAAGGCCAAAGCTACCGAAGTGAGATTGTCTAAGCTAGAGATATGACTGATTAAGAATTGATCGCAACAATGTAGCCCTTACTGCAAATGGCAATTGATATACAGAAAATGTTTTTTGATTATTACCAATAGTCATTTGGTCACAGATCACTCATTCCCCACCATGCCATACACCAGGGAAACAAAGCTGCCCACAAGGGCACCTTGCAAACCAACCTCACTTTAATTAGACGTGGAGACATTACAGACCTCATAGCATTCCCTGCGTTATATGAGATTGAGTACAATCATGTCGCCCCTTACCTACTAACTCTCAACTTATCACCTTCTGCACTTGGTTTCTCTTTTTCTCTTTGGGCTTCAGATATACTCTTATTAATACATATCTTGCTTTCCCTGATATGGGATTGCTTGAGCATATGGAGTATAGCTTACAAGTCGCCTGGGATTTGATTTTAGAGAAAGAGTTTGAGGGAAAAGAGAAGGAAGAAATACTCAAAACTCAGCATATTTCAACATCACATAAAGAAAAACAAGACAAAATATTTTCGTGAAAAAACAGGATTACCACAAAGGCATGATACTGGTAGTCATATTCCTCATGTTGTTTCTTCCAGCAAGGCATGTTGGTTGTCTAGATACAGGTTGAAGCAAGCAGGAAAGGAGGGTCCAGATTGGCTTGCCTATCAGACACAATGGCATTGCACCCAATGCCAACTATCATTGTGTCTGCAAATTACTTGCAATTGCTTTCAAGGGTTTCATAAGATTGTATAGGGATTGGGTTAATGTTTTTTGTTTTTTTTTCTTTGGTTTGAAATTAATGATTTTGTCGTGGCTGGGCCAAGAAAAGTTCGCACCACAAGCTGTTTGAATGTATTGTGCGTGAACAAAATTAACTGAAGAATGACAACGACAACAAACTCACAATTTGCCCGGTGATGACAACCTCCATAAATTCAACCATCTCAAGATCAAGCAACAAAAATAACTAATCATAATTTAAATACATAGCAGTAATCAGTGCTTAGTATAAAAAAAGAGAAGTGATTATGGGGTATGGGTTGGGCGGTAATGATCTTGATCGTGGAGTTTGGTGCCCGAGGTTGTCCGGAAGAGATCGGTTGTCACTGCCCTGCGGTCTTTGCTTAATTTTGTCCGCGCACAATAGTTACAGACCATAGGATAGGGAGGGTGTGTGTAAAAAGAAGGTTCGTAAGGGTGACACTCCGGCTGCTAACCCTCTCACATATCACCCTACCCACTGGCAGTTCTACTTCAGCTACCCATCCGCCCACCTGCCACCCGTCGCAGCGTAGTTGTCTTCACGGGGTGTATCAAGCCCGAATCTCGAATCCAATATCATAAGCACCAATCCGCTTGGACAGGATAATATCCTTTCCCATGGGTGTTATAGGCCGTGCTAGGAGGCTCTGGTAGGTATAATATGCCGCCCCACTTTTTTCACCTCCCCCGATGTGCTGGGGTCAGATGAAGGTGTTCATGGTGACGGGGGATGTGTATAACGGCTTGAAATGATAGGTATTAGAGAATTTCTCGATGAAGACGTTGAAGAACTTGAGTAGGTCTTCCTGGAAATTGCCTAGTAGTGCCCGCATCTCTGCCGCATCGTTAGTACAGGCGTAAGTCAGGAAATAAATAATCATATATATTGTTCTACACAATGCACGGGTGTCGGAGAGTGGGAGATTAGAGTATAAAAGCCCGTACAGCAGAGGAGCAAGGGGCCTGTACTCTCTTTAAGCAATACATTCTCTTCACGGGAAAGAGTAGCTCATTTCCGCAAACCAGGAATCAGCAATTTACGAGAATTAGAAGACGTCGATCACCCTCTACTCACACTCTCTGATTGGAAAAGAAAAGAAAAAGATAATATGTGAACGAACTCCTACATTTCCGTGCGTGTGTGAGTGAGTCGGTATAATACATGTTCTCACCTCACCACAATTTACTCCGCTCTTCTAAAATCAAAGAAAACCCCCCACACACAGTCGACAGGCTAATTAAGAGGGACAAAAGGGATTGAATAAAGAAAACAAAAAAAGATAAGATCGGTGATGTGTTGATACAAAAAATACCCCCTCCCCGCATCTTCCCCGCCACCCCTCAGGAAGCCTGTAGTCTTGCCCCTACCTGCGAATTGCCCTGTCTCATATCAAGACCCCCCGCCCCAGACAAATAAGACCTTCCTTGAATTTTGCACCGTTATACAAACTGCTAGAGGCAGTCCAGTGCATGCCGGAGGTCTTGGGTGTCCCCCCACCAGGCCCGGGAACTTTCGGAACACTAGTTCGGCCAGGTTTGAGAATATATCGCCCAGCTTGACCCATTACATGGCTGTCTCAAGAAAGTAACTTGGTGATTAGGCTTCCTGTGTTCTCAGCTCCATGAGTTGCATTCTCATGTGTAAAAACTGTAATGCAGATCTGACCCCTTTTCCTGAACCGCGGGAAGTTCACGGGCAGCTTCCTACCTACCATACTAAATCAGTAGGCAGAATACCAGCACGCTAGTGAAGCTACTTGGGAAGGGCTTCATGGACCATATCCAAAGATGGACAGCTGTCCCATTGCTTCTGAACCTAAGTTTCACATCTGACAACCTGTGCCAATTGCAAGTCTAAGCTTTCCGTGGTATTTCCGAATGCACATGGAAGGGCCCTCACCCCGAGATCTCTCGAGGGTTTCAGAGTCAACACATGGACTCTCCCGGGAATTCCTCGCTACCCTCTGCCTCTGTTTTCCCTGTATGAGTGTTCATGTATCCTCCCACCGTGGTAAATTGATAGTTGGCTGGAGGCTTCCTCCAGAAACACCTCCGGAGGTGGCAGATGCCCAGAAGAAACAGGCGCAGGATGGGTTCGACGAGGTTGTCGCAAGCAGCGTGACGCGCCGAAGGCCCGACTCCATCTATTTCAATTCCAGTCCTGATAGAGGGAATATGTGGCCGTTAGTATCCCACACCTACCATGCTTCAAGTTGTATAGCATTCCCCCCCCCCAGCAGCAGATACACCCCAGGGTTGATTGCGTCTTGGAGCCAGGACTTGCCTCTTGTTCGCTTCGCTATTTGTTATTATAATAATTATTACCATTGTTGCTGTTGTTGTCGCTGTTACCCCCCTGAGTGGTGTCAAGCAGCAAGTTGACTGCCTGCCGGATGGGGCGGTTTCTAGCTGTTCTTGGTGGGTAAATCAGATTTCTCGGTCTTTTCGGTGCTCAAAGGACTCAGCACTCTACTTGGGTATGATTTGAGGCTGATTGCGACACCAGGTATTATAAGTTTACCGTACATTACCGTACTCGGTGGCAGCTAAAGTCGGGCACCTTCATTACGAGGCGCGGAATTTGACTAGGGACTAATCCGGATTAGGAAGGTCGAGTGATAGCCTGTGAGGGTTTTTTGGTGGCGGCAAAAAGTCGGGACCGGTGACACAAGCACCTTCGCTGCGTTTTTCTCCAGCAATACACTACGTGAGTGTGTTCGTGTTACCGGGCCCCAATTACCCTTGTACCAGAGTACATTACCGTATTGTATGGCAGGTGCTTTACTGTACTTGGTGGATTCAAAAGTCTCCGGAAATCCTGGCGCCAAGTGTCCAGGCGAAAGGTGTGAGATGGCGCCATGATTTCCGGAGACTTTTGAATCCGCCAAGTAGAGCGTTTACCCAACAGCTAATTGTGTAACAGTGCCAAAGTTCCCCCCACGTTGAAAGATGCTAAGCGATCTCCAAAGCCTTCAAAGTTTGGAGAGCTCAACGAGATGGACAGATCAACATGCCCTTTATTGTACGAGTGCGGCGGATTGATATATCTGTCACGTGGGTCTGATAAGAAAACTTTGGTGAACTATCTTGTTTCAGTGTGCCCTGATAAAGCACGTGACGGATATATCTATCGGCCGCACTCGTACATGAGAAGAAACATTCACATCTAAACGCCCCATACCACAAAAGAAGACCTTCTGGGGCCGTTGTTTCCCGCTCCTATCCTTTACTGCTATTCACACCGCATTTGTTTTCAAATTTCGATTCAATTTTTCTTGATCTTGGTTTCCACTACTTTTATCATGATCTCGAGTGAGCGCTGACTCGCGGCTCAGGCACTTCAAACTCTGGAGCAATGGAAGCACATAGGATTATTATTTTGTCCGTTAAGCCTTTAAATTGCTTGTTGGATTCGGGCTTCTATTGTAGAGCAAGTTTTGACAGACATCGAAAAGGCTGTCGTTGTACGATAGGGATTTACAGAAAGGTCTCGTAGAGCTGTCCACCTCGTTGAGTGGTTGGAGCGCCGTCAAACTTTAAAGGTCGCCTAGCCTCTTTCAAAGTGGCGGGAATATTGGCAAGTTACTGACGGATCACCTCCGGGGACAGGCGTTCTTTGCCAGGTGTTTGGCAGGAAGGTTTTGGAAATCACAATAGACCGGAAATCAAAAGAAAATAAAAATAAAAAGAAGCGCCCAAACAAGTCCCATCCACAGAACAATTCTGGTTCTCCTCTTCTTCGCTTGTCAATGTTCACAGAGCCGCCCTTTTATCTAACAAACATCACCATTGCCAAAACACGCATGCCAGTGTAAGCATTTTCAAGCACGCTAGTGCTTTCCTAATTGCTCCTCTGACAGTACGGAAGGTAGTAGTTGTTACCTTACCGAATGTGAGAACAAGAGAGAAACGAAAAGTGAAATAAAAGTTGCAGTAAGACCAGTCTTGTTGAGAGTCCTAGATTCATCCATCATCACCAATCCTATGAGGAATATCAAAGCTTCTAATGCTATTATTATAGTAATTTCAGAATGGTCAAAGGTTTTAGGAATAGCAGATAGTACGGTCCGGTAAAGTGATTCCCCAAAAATATCATCTCTCATACCAAGCCCTACTTCTGTCGGTAATTTGCCCTACTCTTCCAGACTAACTTACCCCCTTGACCTTGACTGAGAACATTTCACCTCACTTCCCACGGTTTCCATGCTGTGCTCGCATCCGGTGATGCTTTCAATAGCCATCAGCGGGACGAGGCTATGCCGCCACCGTGCTGAGGGGCTTAAGGGTCTTTTGCTGATGTCACCAAGCGGTCATAGATCATGATCATCACTCGCTTCTGAACTTGTTCCTATCGCGGAATCAACTCAAGACATTTATGTGCGGGTGAAGGATGGTAAAATTGACCAATTCCCAGGTAGGGTGGGGGGCTGTTGAAAATGGTGCTCGCCATACTCTCACGATACCTCCTTTGTTCAGATGGCTTCCGGGAGCGCGCTTGTTTATGGCTTTGGATATGCGCTGGGGATCCGGGCATATGGCTCCGGTATCGGGCATAGGCTTGTGTTCAGAGATGTGCTGAGGATTCAGGCATGGGTTTGCCTTCGGAGACTCGCTTTGGCTTCGGGTATACGATTAGGCTTTGGGTGTTTGGTTTGTATGTTCGGGAAAGAATTGCGAATGCAGGAATGCGCGATGGTTTTGAGATCGCGCAGCTTTCGGGAAAGCCGAGAGAAAAGCGGAAGTACTGTAGGATCAGCCGGAAAGAGCTGGAAGCCCGCAGGTGGGAAAGTACCTATTTTACTTTTAGTTAGCAGGGAGTGCTAAACGGGGAGGAGAGACTCACATGGAGTAGTGTGGTGCCTCATGGATGGATATGAGGTCTTTGTGGATATATACTCCGGTCGCCCTTAGTTAGTTAGTTAGAGAGAGCATCGAGTATCGAGAGTTGTTGAGTGTGAGCCCGAGGTTGTTGTTAGTGAGTTAGTGAGAAGATTTTTCACGCCCTTGAGTGGGCGATCGTTTTTGTTGTGGGCTGCTTGGCGTTTCGTTTCGTGTCACCCCTCATCACTCGCAGTGTATCGTTTTCGCCGGTGAAATCTAAAAGGGGCCTCCCTTGACGTTCTTCACCCGAGAGTCCCCCATACTTACCGGTGAACGTGGTGTATGATATAGTACATGGTAGTGTTTACACTAGCACGGGGTCCTCCGAATTTAGTGAAATATGCCATACTGACCGACTGGCCTTACCAGGTTAGACTAGACAAACCACCCTCAACCCCTCCTGGCCTCCCTTCTGTCTCCTGGGCACGCGGAAACGCACCAGCAATAAACGTTCTCAAAACCGGCACAACGCGATTCACTGTGCACGATGCAGTCGGTGGTGAGGGGTGTCATTAGAAAATGGAAAACTATTTTAGCTGATCTCATGAAATGATTTACAGAGATAAGATCTACTTCCTCCGACTTTGATGACCCGCCTTTCCAGTCATGGTCCCAAGGATGGTAGTTTGTAATTAGGTATATAATTGCGCTCTCAAGGGGCAAAACTCTGGCTGGGAATATCTTTCGTGTCACATTAGTCATGGATCCTCCAAGGGTGGACGAGGCTGAATGCCACTCAAGCATTGTCACACCACGAGCCACATCACCCCGCTTTCTTCATCTCTGTTCACAGAAAGTCTCTAAACTCTCGCAATACCACTACAAATATCCCTACCATTTCTACTTATAATAAGAACTTTATACAGAACACCATGGCCCAGACTCTCAATACACAGTCCGTCAACATCGGCCACGGCAATTACCAGTCCGGCAACATAACAGGTAGTTTCAACACCACCCTCTATAAGTCTGACGAGGATGCGCAGATCATGCGCTGGCTCTCCCCACTAGAGCCAAGTAACAGACATCACGGCGTGCGTAACGACCGGCTCGCTGGTGTTGGGGATTGGGTTTTGGAAACAAGAGAGTTTCAGGAGTGGAGGGGGGGTGAGGGTGGAGCCGATAAGGCTGTATTGTTTTGCTCCGGGGGTCCAGGAGTGGGGAAGACGTATATGAGGTAGGTGGCATCATTCATTGAAACGGGCGACTAGGGCTGATGGCGAGGAATATTAGTTCGCTAGTGATCGACAGCCTATGCGATCAGGCGAGGAACGAGGATATCACCGTTGCATGCCTTTACTGCGACTTCCTTGCTCAGCAAGAGCAGACCCTCACAGGCATGATGGGAGCTATTCTAAAACAGCTAGTCGGCAAGGGTGACATCCCGATCTACCTACGCGAAGCGTTCCAACAAGGGAAACAGGAGATCGGTGGCAGGGCACTGCTACCTGCAGATTTGATGCGAATGTTGAAGATGACTATTGCTTCATTGCCCCAAGTTTTCATCTGCATCGATGCGCTCGACGAATTCCTGCAGAAGAATCTGCCAGAGCTTCTTAGGTCGCTTAGAGATATTGTTCGGGAGTCGCCTAACACGAGAATATTCCTCACCGGAAGGCCACATGTCAAGGAAGATATCCGAAGACACTTCCCCAGGGTAGTTTTGATACCCGTTAGTCCGAAGACAGGTGATATCCGGAATTATCTGGAGATGAGGTTAGACATGGACCCCGAGCCGGAGGCGATGAACGATGGCTTGCGGGCGGATATCATCAGAATTATGATGGAAAAGACATCTGATATGTACGTAGGAATAGTTAACGTTTCCAGTCTATCATTAATGTATACTTACAAGCGATTGTGTGTAGATTCCTCCTTATTGCGCTACACATCGATGCTGTTCTAGGAGAGGTGACAATTCACCAGCGAAGAAAGAAACTTAAAGAGATGGTACAAGGCAACGGACTGAGCGATGCCTACACGGCAACTCTAACCCGAATGAAGGCGCAGAAGGGAAATAAATCAGTACTTGGACCAAAGGTTCTGATGTGGGTGCTGTATTCAGAACGGCCGTTACGACCCCAGGAGCTCTGTCATGCCTTGGGGGTGGAGATAGGATCCTCAGACCTGGAGCTAGAAAACATTCCTGCATTACGGACACTCACAGCATCCTGTCTTGGTCTTGTCACTATCGAGGCGTCTTCATCCACTGTCAGACTAGTACACTTCACCCTGCAGGAGCATCTCTTAAATAATCCGGCCCTATTCCATACACCCCATTCAGAAATTGCCGAGATTTGCTTGACATACCTGAATTATGGATCGGTCTATGACCTTTCTCCAACTCTGCACTCGGCCCCCTTAACAATGCCCCTTCTAGAATATGCTTCTTGTTACTGGGGCGAGCATGCAAGAATGGGGATAACGGAAAATGGCAAAATACTTGCGCTGAAGCTTCTCGATAGATTTAATGAGCATATATCTGCTCAATTACTGTTATTGCGCAACAATTATGAAAGAACCTCGGGCCCATATTTTTCCGGGGCGAAAGGACCTGTGGGATTTACAGGACTCCACGGAGTATCATTTCTCGGGATAGTGGAGATAGTTGCTAGTATATTAGGTATGAAGGAGTGGAATCTTAACCAAAGCGATTGCATGGGGTGTACGGCTCTCATATGGGCAGCAGTGAAAGGGCACGACGGGGTTGTAAGGATTCTGCTGGAACGAGGGGACATCAATCCAGACCAGGCGGATACTGAATACGGCCGAATGCCGCTCTCGTGGGCGGCTGCGAACGGGCATGAGGGGGTAGTAAGGATACTTTTGGAACGGGAGAACGTTAATCCCAACCAGGTAGACACCATCTATGGCCAAACGCCACTCTCGTTGGCGGCTACGAACGGGCATGAGGGGGTAGTAAGGATACTTTTGGAACTGGAGGACATCCATCCCAACCAGGTAGACACCAAATTTGGCCAAACGCCATTCTTGTGGGCTGCCAAGGAGGGGCATGCGGGGGTAGTAAGGATACTTTTGGAACGGGAGGATATCAATCCCGACCAGGCAGACACTAGATCTGGTCGAACGCCACTCTTGTGGGCGGCTGCGAACGGGCATGAGGGGGTAGTAAGGATACTTTTGGAACGGGAGGACATCAATCCCAACCAGGTAGACACCGAATATGGCCGAACGCTACTCTCGTGGGCGGCTGAGAATGGGCATGAGGGGGTAGTAAGGATACTTTTGGAACGGGAGGATATCAATCCCGACCAGGCAGACAACTATGGCCGAACGCCACTCTTGTGGGCGGCTGCGAACGGGCATGAGGGGGTAGTAAGGATACTTTTGGAACGGGAGGACATCAATCCCAACCAGGTAGACACCGAATATGGCCAAACGCCACTCTCGTGGGCTGCCAAGGAGGGGCGTGAGGGGGTAGTAAGTATACTTTTGGAACGGGAGGACGTCAATCCCAACCAGGTAGACACCAAATTTGGCCAAACGCCACTCTCGTGGGCGGCTGAGAATGGGCATGAGGGGGTAGTAAGGATACTTTTAAAATGGGAGGATATCAATCCCGACCAGGCAGACAACTATGGCCGAACGCCACTCTTGTGGGCGGCCAAGGGGGGGCACGAGGGAGTAGTAAGGATACTTTTGGAACGGGAGGACGTCAATCCCAACAAGGCAGACACTAGATCTGGCCGAACGCCACTCTTGTGGGCGGCTACGAACGGGCATGAGGGGGTAGTAAGGATACTTTTGGAACGGGAGGACGTCAATCCCAACCAGGTAGACACCAATTACGGCCAAACGCCACTCTCGTGGGCGGCTGAGAATGGGCATGAGGGGGTAGTAAGGATACTTTTAAAATGGGAGGATATCAATCCCGACCAGGCAGACAACTATGGCCGAGCGCCACTCTTGTGGGCGGCCAAGGGGGGGCACGAGGGGGTAGTAAGGATAATTTTGGAACGGGAGGACGTCAATCCCAACCAGGTAGACACCAATTATGGCCGAACGCCACTCTCGTGGGCGGCTGAGGATGGGCATGAGGGGGTAGTAAGGATACTTTTGGAACGGGAGGACGTCAATCCCAACCATGCAGACACCGAATACGGCCGAACGCCACTCTCGTGGGCGGCTGAGAATGGGCATGAGGGGGTAGTAAGGATACTTTTAGAACGGCAAGACGTCAGCGCTACCGCACTAGATCACGAGGGCCAAACCCCGCTATCACTGGCCCTCTCGGAAGGATGTGATGAGGTTGTGAGGGTCTTACGTGACAATGCCAATTCCCGCACAACACATCATGGTATCTAGACATCCCTCCCGTCATCCTCTATGCACCGCTACGGGTGTCTGGTAAACATGCCAACCGGAAATCAGACTCCAATGGCAACCTCACAAGCCTTAGCGCCCATACCTCCACCCCCATCCTCTCGCCCCGGTGACCCAGAAGGGGTATCGAGCCTCAAGGACCCCGTTCCCAACTTACATAGCGACCTCTCCTCAGCAAAATCCATCCTATTACCCCCACCTCATTTGTGTCGCCCTTACAGCTCTAGCCCCTCCAAGTAAAACTGACATCCATCCAATACTACCTGATCAGTCCTCCCTCTCGCACTCAACCGGTATTTCCTCATCGCCTCCTACCTGTATTTGTCTCAGCTTTCTCGTTTATGTCCCTCCTCCGTCGTTCCCTCACAGATTTTCACCCCATATATAACTTTCGCATGTAGGATTAGTCTTCGCAAGGCCTCTGTCGATTTAAATGTATCATAACTAGCATTTCTTAACCGGCGTTCTTTCTAATTTAACCGGCATGTTTCTTTCTTTCTTTCTTTCTTTCTTTCTTCCTTCCTTTTCTCTCCTCCCCGCTTCCCTAGCATTCCAGTTAGACCTTGTCCATAAAATTATCGCTCTTCGGCCCCCATCTCATCTAACCCTTAAGTTAATATCATATTTCTCTTATGTTTTGTGTGAAATCGTGTATAGATAGCCCATTACATATAAATATATCATTGAAGCCGACGCTCATCTCGGAGAAGCCCGTCCTATTCGCAAACAGCAGGTCCATTCCCTTGCAGTAACTTCTCTTAATACTACTAGGCGACCATATCCACTAATTTCACAGTACATCCCTCATGCCACTTCGAGGCCTCTAGTGAACGAGGGGCGCTGTTCTTGATAAAAGCTGTATGAGCGCACGGGGCTTAGATATTAATACATGGCGAAGACCCGCTCCATGCCTTCAATATCCATATACTCCTTTGGCCGTAATCTACGATGAGCCCATCCGCTTGTCCGATGCCAACTACCTATGATCCCAAACTAGCTATATAAACACCAGCCCCCGACTATTGCATATTACCAGCATCCGTTTACCCTATACCGCCGAAAGCCCTGGTGGATATCAGCAGGACACCAATATAGGCGATATAGTCTACAACAAGTCTCATTTTCCCTAGATTATGAAGACAAGGTAGAATAAAGTGCCAAGCAAAACAAAAACACCCTTTCTATCAATCCCCAATTCTCCACTAAAATTAAATCGAGTGAAAAACAGGCGATCACTCACTCTCACTCACCCCCGGTAGAAATTGCCGGAACCAGCGATCCGAGGAAACCACCTTGTGCTTGTTGTTACGAGGTGCCGATTGCTTAAGAACAGGCCCGAGAGAGAGAATGAAGTTCAAGGAGGAAAAGGTTATAGATTCTTTTGTATTTCATCTTGCTTATCCCTCCTTCCTATCTATGAGGAACAAACAACTTATATAGAAAATACAAACACCCTCCCGGAGCTTCCGCATCTGCGGAAATCCTTCCGGAGGTGCACATAGACCAATAGAGTTTTAGTGCCCATTGCAGCTTGTATCCCGATTCATCTTCCATTGTGCTCTCAGATCATTTCCGGCCGTGTACAATATGCGGATGCTCGTATATGGTATACTAATGATGTGACTTACTGTAGGTTCTCTGGAAGGTACCACACGGCTCCTGGGTTCAGGTATAGAGGCGGAATTGGTGAAAGGAGGTTTATAAGCAAGTAACACCCCGGCGGTAAACCATCCTTCACATCACGTTGTCCGCTAGAAGTTTTGTTTTGCTTTAGCTATCCATCCCCCCACCGGCCACCCTTTGGAGCGCGAGCGGCCCTCAGCGAATCCGGGGGTACCACACGCTCCGGCAGTACTATTTCTCTCTTGGGGGTGTTGGGCCTTAGCTAGGAGGATCCGGTAGGTTTATCTCCCCACTTTTTTCACCTTTCCCGATGTGCCGGGGTGAGATGAAGGGGTTCATGATGACGGAGTGGTGTGTGGCGTCTTGGGAGGATACGGGATTAGCCTATTTCTCGACGAAAAAGTTGAAGAACTTGAGTAGGTCGTCCTGGTCTGGTGCCTGCATCTCAGCTGCATCGGTGGTCCGGGGGTAAGTCAGGAAATACATAATCATATATATTGTTCTACACAATGCACGGGTGTCGGAGAGTGGGAGATTAGAGTATAAAAGCCCGTACAGCAGAGGAGCAAGGGGCCTGTACTCTCTTTAAGCAATAGATTCTCTTGACGGGAAAGAGTAGCTCATTTCCGCAAACCAGGAATCAGCAATTTACGAGAATTAGAAGACGTCGATCACGCTCTACTCACACTCCCTGATTGGAAAAGAAAAGAAAAAAAATAATATCATGAACAAACTCCTACATTTCCGTGCGTGTGTGAGTGAATCGGTATAATACATGTTCTCACCTCACCACAATTTACTCCGCTCTTCTAAACTCAAAAGAAAACCCCCCATACACACTCGACGGGCTAATTAAGAGTGACAAAAGGGATTGAATGAAGAAAACAAAAAAGAAATAAGATCGGTGATGTGTTAATACAAAAAATACCCCCTCCCCGCAGCTTCCCCGCCACCCCTCAGGAAGCCTGTAGTCTTACCCCTACTTGCGAATTGCCCTGTCTCATCTCAAGGCCCCCCGCCCCAGACAAATATGACCGTCCTTGAATTTTGCACCGCTATACAGACTGCTAGAGGCAGTCCAGTGCAGGCCGGAGGTCTTGGGGGTCCCCCCACCGGGCCCGGGGACTTTCGGAACACTAGTTCGGCCAGGTTTGAGAATATATCGCCCAGCTTGACCCATTACAAGGCTGTCTCAAAAAGTAACTTGGTGATTAGGCTTCCTGTATTCTCAGCTCTATGAGTTGGTTTCTCATGTGTAAAAATTTTAATGCAGATCTGACCCCTTTTCCTGACCCGCGGGAAGTTCACGGGCAGCCTCTTACCATACTAAATCAGTAGGCAGAATACCAGCAGGCTGGTGAAGCTACTTATGACGAGCTTCATGGGCCATATCCAAAAAGGGACAGATATCCCAGTGCTTCTAAACCTAACTTTCACATCCGAAAACCCATGCCAATTGCAAGTCCAAGCTGTCCGTGGTATTTCCGAATGCACATGGAAGGGCCCTCACCCTGAGATCCCTCCAGGGTTTCAGAGTCAACAGATGGACTCTTCCGGGAATTCCTCGCTACCCTCTGCCTCTGTTTTCCCTGTATGAGTGTTAATGTATTCTCCCACCGTGGTAAATTGATAGTTGGCTGGACGCTTCCTCCAGAAACACCTCCGGAGGTGGCAGATGCCCAGAAGAAACAGGCGCAGGATGGGTTCGACCAGCTTGTCGCAAGTAGCGTGGCCCGCCGAAGGTCCGCGCGCCATCCATTTCAATTTCAGTCCTGATAGAGGGGATATGTGGCTGGTAGTATCCCACACCTACCAAGCATCAAGTTGTATAGCCTTCCTCCCCCCAGTAGCAGATACACCCCAGGGTTGATTGCGTCTTGGAGCCAGGACTTGCCTCTTGTTCCCTTCGCTATTTGTTATTATAATAATTATTACCATTGTTGCTGTTGTTGTCGCTGTTACCCCCCTGAGTGGTGTGAAGCAGCAAGTTGACTGCCTGCCGGATGGGGCGGTTTCTAGCTGTGCTTGGTGCGTGAATCAGATTTCTCGGTCTTTTCGGTACTCAAAGGACTCAGCACTCTACTTGGGTATGATTTGAGGCTGATTGACGGTCGCCAAACGACACCGGGTAGATTTACCGTACATTACCGTACTCGGGGGCAGCTAAAAGTCGGGCCCACCTCTATTACGAGGCGCGGAATTTGTATGGGGACTAAGCCGGATTACAAAATTCGAGTGATATCCTGTGAGGGTTTTTTTGGTGGCGGCAAAAAGTCGGGACCGGTGACACAAGCCACCTTCGCTGCGTTTTTCTCCAGCAATACGCTGCGCGAGTGTGTTCGTGTTACCGGGCCCCAAGTACCCTTGTACCAGAGCATATTACCGTATTGTATGGTAGGTGCTTTACTGTACTTGGCGGATTTAAAAGTCTCTGGAAATCTTGGTACTAAGTGTCCAGGCAAAAGGTGCGAGATGGCGCCAAGATTTCAGGCGACTTTTGAATCCGACAAGTACTGAGAACATCCTCCATGGTGCTTACAACCCCAGCGATTGAAATTGAACCTTCAGGTGATGTGTCATATTTGGGGTATCAGCCATTCAGGGTCCATGATTCTTATCTTGCGATAGCTTCATGTCTTCTTCTCGATTACGATCATTTAGAATTTTATCGTTAGAAGATTGATTTCATCAGTTTCAGGATTGGTTTTATCATCTTCCATCGATATTATGACTCTAGAGAGCTTCGGCAATCTAGTTTCATCTCGCTGAGTGTCCTTTTCCCTGATTTGACGTGATGGTTGCCGTTAATGTTGGGTTTAGGTTCTTGGTATGGCGGTGCCGCTCATGTTAGCTTGAGTGGTGGTATAGGTGATGATGCTCAGACGAAGTCCTCTAGGGGGCAGGTTATGACTCCTTTTCTATTGGCGTGTTGAGCGGAAAAACCGGAGGGGGATGAAAGAGGGGGAGGTTGTGGCGGTGGCGTGCACGGTGGGTGTGGCACCGGGTTTAGGGTTTAAGAGGCGGGGTGAAGGGGACGGCGTTGACATCCATTGTAAGTGTCATCTTCGAAACTGGATCCCTTGTTGGTTGTTATAGATGGGGGATAAAGGTATGCTTATACATGAGGGGAGTGTGCCCGTGTCCTGCTGTCTGGGTAGTTTGGTGGTGTAGATTTCTTTTGTCGTTTATTTCGGTAGATTTGAATAGAACCAGGAACTTCGTCCAAGGGATGATGGCTGGGGACAGGATATCTCGCGGGTGTGGAGGCCAGATTGGGGCTGGTTTACAAGAAGTAGCCCCTTTGATGAGTGCTAACATATGGGAACCTAGGGCGTCCGATTAGGTGGGAATGCTGGTGAGCGAGTATACCGAAACGACGATTATGACCCCCTCCCTTGGGGTCTGCCGGCAAGTCTGTCGGGAAAGGAAAAGGTTAGACACGGTTTGGTGCTTATACTATTGATTTTTGTTCGGCTTCTAGGGGAAGTATGGTGACCCGCAAGGGGTGCAGTTGGCTACTTGGGGATGGATTTTTGCCGTTTTGCCGGGCTGTTGATGAGATAGGGCTTTATAGTATGATAGACTGGTGTGGCTTTAGATTAGGGTGGACGAGCCTGATGAGGCCAATAAGCCCGAAATGGAAAATTGTTTATAAAAAAAAAAAAAAAAGTACTGAGAACAAGAAAATTGGTGGAATAGTATCTACTTTACGGAAGTGGAGAAGTATCATACGTGAAAACAACTGTCACTCCCAAAGAACACTCAAGTAGAAAACAAAACGACAGAAGTCACGATCAATCTGAATTCACTAAGCTATATCGCAAAACTAACTCGGCAAACCACACAACACAGAAAATTCCCATCACAAAGAAAGTTCAACCCCGCAGGTTGTCCGACTACCTAAGTACAGGTCCAATTTTCCTTCCACAAACCACACGATCCTCGTTGCCACTTCTTCGTCGCTATTGTGGTCCTCCGGGTTGCTTGCAGGAGAAGAAAGGAAAGTGTGAGAGAAGAAAAAACCTAACTTATAGAAGTCCCTGTCCGCCAAGCCTAGGCAACAGCCACCCTGCAGAACCACGAAACCAGACAAAGCCAAGATCGTGACTAATTCTCTATTTAGCATAAGTTAAGCGTAGATAAGCTAGAAAATAGCGAGTTAAGAAAGTCAATTTTAAACCGTAACAGTACGGTACTAGTAGAGTGTTTACCCAACAGCTAATTGTGTAACAGTGCCAAGGTTCCCCCCACGTTGAAAGATGCTAAGCGACCTCCAAAGCCTTCAAAGTTTGACGGTTCCAAGGGAGTGCCGGAGAGCTCAACGAGATGGACATCTCAACAAGACCTTTATTGTACGATACCGAGTGCGGCCGATAGATATATCTGTCACGTGGGTCTGATAAGAAAACTTTGGTGAACTTTCTTGTTGCAGTGTGCCCTGATAAAGCACGTGACGGATATATCTATCAGCCGCGCTCGTACTAGTACATGAGAAGAAACATTCACATCTAACTTAAACGCCCAATACCACAAAAGAAGACCTTCTGAAGCCGTTGTTTCCCACTCCTATCCTTTACTGCTATTCACTTTTGTTTTGAAATTTCGATTCAATTTTTCTTGATCTTGGTTTCCACTACTTTTATCATGATCTCAAGTGAGCGCTGACTCGCGGCTGAGGCACTTCAATCTCTTGAGCAATGGAAGCCACATAGGATTATTTTTTTGTCCATTAAGCCTTTAAATTGCTTGTTGGATTCGGGCTTCTATTGTAGAGTAAGTTTTGACAAACATTGAAACGGCTGTGGTTGTACGATAGGGATTTGCTGAGAAAGGTCCCGTGGAGCTGTCCACCTTGTTTAGCGGTCGGGAACTCCCTCAGAGTGCCGTCAAACTTTAAAGGTCGCTTAAGTTAGCCTCTTTCAAAGTGGCGGGAATATTGGCAAGTTACTGACGGGTCACCTCCGGGGACATGCGTTCTTTGCTAGGTGTTTGGCAGGAAGGTTTTGGAAGTCACAATTGACCGGAAATCAAAAGAAAACGAAAATAATAATAAAAGCGCCCAAACAAAGTCCCATCCACAGAACAATTCTGGTTCTCCTCTTCTTCGCTTGTCAGTGTTCACAGAGCCGCCCTTTTATCTAGCAAACATCACCACTGCCCATGACAAAACACGCATGCCAGTGTAAGCATATTCAAGCACGCTAGTGCTTCCCTGATTGCTCCTCTGACAGTACGGAATGTGGTAGTTGTTACTTTACCGAATGTGAGAACAAGAGAGAAAAGAAAAGCGAAATACAAGTTGCAGTAAGACCAGTCTTGTTGAGAGTCCTAGATTCATCCATCATCACCAATCCTATCAGGAATATCAAAGCTTCTAATGCTATTATTATAGTAATTTCAGAATGGTCAAAAGTTTTATGGAATAGCAGATAGTACGGTCCGGTAAAGTGATTCCCCAAAAGTATCATCTCTCATACCAAGCCCTACTTCTATCAGTAATTTGCCCTACTCTTCCAGACTAACTTACTTCCTTGACCTTAACCGAGGACATTTCTTCTCGCTTCCCACAGTTTCCTTCCTGTGCGCGCGTCCGGTGATACTTGCAGTAGACATCAGCGGGGTGAAGCTATGCCAGCATCGTGCCCAGGGCCCAAGGGTTCTTGCTGAAGTCACCAAGCGGTCATAGATTATGATCATCACTCGCTTCACAACTTGTTCTTATCGCGGAATCAACTCGAAGCATTTATGTGCGGGTAAATGATGGTAAAATTGACCAATTCCCAGGTGCGGTGGGGGCTGGTGCTGCTCGCCATATTCTCACGATACTTCCTTTATTCAGATAGCTTCCGGGAGCGTGCTTGTTTGTGGCTTTGGAGATATGCGCTGAGGATCCGGGCAGATGGCTCCGCCATCGGGCGTAGGTTTGTGTTCGGAGATGTGCTGAGGATTCAGGCATGGGATTGTCTCTGGAGACTCGCTTTGGCTTCTAGTATGCGGTTCGGGTGTTTGGTTTGTACGTTTGGGAAAGCATTAAGAATGCAGGAATGCGCGATAGTTTTGGGAGCGCAGCTTTCGGGAAGACCGGGAGAAAGCGGAAGTACTATAAGATCAGCCGGAAAGAGCTGGAAGCCCGGAGGTGGGAAAGTGTTTGCTGTCCCTTTAGTTAGCCGGGAGTGCTCACCGGGGAAGGAGAGACTCACATGGAGTAGTGTGGTGCTTCATGGATGGATATGAGGTCTTTGTGGATATATACTCCGGCGATCACCCTTGGTTAGTTAGTTGGAGAGAGCATCGAGTGTCGAGAGTTGTTGAGCGTGAGCCCGAGATTGTTGTTAGTGAGAAGACTTTTGCACGCCCTTGAGTGGGCGATCGTTTTCGCTGTGGGTTGCTTGGCGTTTCGTTTTGTGTCACCCCTCATCACTCGTAGTGTATCGTTTTCGCCGGTGAAATCTAAAAGGGGCCTCCCTTGACCTTCTTCACCCGAGAGTCCCCCCCATACTTACCGGTGAACTTGGTGTATGATATAGTACATGGTAGTGTTTACGCTAGCACGGGGTCCCCCGAATTTAGTGAAATATGCCATAACTTTAGTGACCGACTGGCTTTACCAGGTTAGACTAGACAAACCACACTCGATACACCAACCCCTACTGGCCTCCCTTCTGTCTCCCAGGCACGCGGAAACGCACCAGCAATAAACGTTCTCAAAGCCGGCACAACGCGATTCACTGTGCACGATGCAGGCGGTGGTGAGGGGTGTCATTAGAAAATGGAAAACTATTTCAGCTGATCTCATGAAATGATTTACAGAGATAAGATCTAGTTCCTCCGATGACCCGCCTTTCCAGCCATGGTCCCAAGGATGGTAGTTTGTAATTAGGTATAATCGCGCTCTCAAGGGGAAAAACTCTGGCTGGGAATATCTTCCGTGTCACATTAGTCATGGATCCTCCCAGGGTGGACGAGGCTGAATGCCACTCAGGCATTGTCACACTACGAGCCACATCACCCCGCTTTCTTCATCTCCGTTCACAGAAAGTCTCTAAACTCTCGCAATACCACTACAAATATCCCTACCAGTCCTACTTATAATAAGAACTTTATACAGAACACCATGGCCCAGACTCTCAATACCCAGTCCGTCAACATCGGCCACGGCAATTACCAGTCCGGCAACACAACCGGTAGTTTCAACACCACCATCTATAAGTCTGACGAGGATGCGCAGATCATGCGCTGGCTCTCCCCACTAGAGCCAAGTAACAGACATCACGGCGTGCGTAACGACCGGCTCGCTGGTGTTGGGGATTGGGTTTTGGAAACAAGAGAGTTTCAGGAGTGGAGGGGGGGTGAGGGTGGAGCCGATAAGGCTGTATTGTTTTGCTCCGGGGGTCCGGGAGTGGGGAAGACATATATGAGGTAAGTAGTAGGGTTCTTTAACCAAGCGACTACGACTAATGGTAAAAAATACTAGTTCACTAGTGATCGACAGCCTATGCGATCAGGCAAGGAATGAAGATATCACCGTTGCATGCCTCTATTGCGACTTCCTTGCTCAGCAAGAGCAGACCATCACCAGCATGGTAGGAGCTATTCTAAAACAGCTAGTCGGCAAGGGTGACATCCCGATCTGCCTACGCGAGGCGTTCCAACAAGGGAAACAGGAGATTGGTGGCAGGGCACTGCTACCTGCAGATTTGATGCGAATGTTGAAGATGACTATTGCTTCATTGCCCCAGGTTTTCATCTGCATCGATGCGCTCGACGAATTCCTGCCGAAGCATCTGCCAGAGCTTCTTAGGTCGCTTAGAGATATCGTCCGGGAGTCGCCTAACACGAGGATATTCCTCACCGGAAGGCCACATGTCAAGGAAGATATCCAAAGACACTTCCCCAGGGTAGTTTTGATACCCGTCAGTCCGAAGACAGGTGATATCCGGAATTATCTGGAGATGAGGTTAGACATGGACCCCGAGCCGGAGGCAATGAGCGATGACTTGCGGGCGGATATCATCAGGATTATGATGGAAAAGACATCTGATATGTACGTAGGAACATTTAACATTTCCGGTCTATCATTAATATATACTTACTAGCGATTGTGTGCAGATTCCTCCTTGTTGCGCTACACATCGATGCTGTTCTAGGAGAGGTGACAATTCACCAGCGAAGAAAGAAACTTAAAGAGATGGTACAAGGCAACGGACTGAGCGATGCCTACACGGCAACTCTAACCCGAATGAAGGCGCAGAAGGGAAATAAATCAGTACTTGGGATAAAGGTTCTAATGTGGGTACTGTATTCGGAACGGCCGTTACGACCCCGGGAGCTCTGTCATGCCTTGGGGGTGGAGATAGGATCCTCAGACCTGGAGCTGGAAAACATTCCTGCATTACGGACACTCACAGCATCCTGTCTTGGTCTTGTCACTATCGAGGAGTCTTCGTCCACGGTCAGACTAGTGCACTTCACCCTGCAGGAGCATCTCTTAAATAATCCGACCCTATTCCATACACCCCATTCAGAAATTGCCGAGATTTGCTTGACATACCTGAATTATGGATCGGTCTGTGACCTTTCTCCAACTCTATACTCGGCCCCTTTGACAATGCCCCTTCTAGAATATGCTTCTTGTTACTGGGGCGAGCATGCAAGAATGGGGATGACGGAAAATGGCAAAATACTTGCGCTGAGGCTTCTCGATAGATTTAATGAGCATATATCTGCTCAATTACTGTTATTGCGCTACCATGATGAAAGAACCCCAAGCCGATATTTTTACGGGGCGAAAGGACCTATGGGATTTACAGGACTCCACGGAGTATCATTTCTCGGGATAGTGGAGATAGTTGCTAGTATATTAGGTATGAAGGAGTGGAATCTTAACCAAAGCGATTGCATGGGGTGTACGGCTCTCATATGGGCAGCAGTGAAAGGGCACGACGGGGTTGTAAGGATTCTGCTGGAACGAGGGGACATCAATCCAGACCAGGCGGATACTGAATACGGCCGAATGCCGCTCTCGTGGGCGGCTGCGAACGGGCATGAGGGGGTAGTAAGGATACTTTTGGAACGGGAGGACGTCAATCCCAACCAGGTAGACACCGAATATGGCCAAACGCCACTCTCGTGGGCGGCTGAGAATGGGCATGAGGGGGTAGTAAGGATACTTTTGGAACGGGAGGACATCAATCCCAACCAGGTAGACACCTGTAACGGCCAAACGCCACTCTCGTGGGCGGCTGAGAATGGGCATGAGGGGGTAGTAAGGATACTTTTGGAACGGGAGGATATCAATCCCGACCAGGCAGACAACAATGGCCAAACGCCACTCTCGTGGGCGGCCAAGTTTGGGTGTGTCGCGGTAGTCAAAATCCTTTTAGAACGGGAGGATATCAATCCCGACCAGGCAGACAACTATGGCCAAACGCCATTCATGTGGGCGGCTGTGATGGGGCATGAGAGTGTAGTAAAAGTGCTTTTAGAGCGGGAGGACGTCAACCCCAACCATCCAGACACCGAATACGGCCGAACGCCACTCTCGTGGGCGGCCTGGTTTGGGCATGTCGCGGTAGTCAAAATCCTTTTAGAACGGCAAGACGTCAGCGCTACCGCACTAGATCACGAGGGCCAAACCCCGCTATCACTGGCCCTCTCGAAAGGACGTGATGAGGTTGTGAGGGTCTTACGTGACAATGCCAATTCCCGCACAACACATCGTGGTGTCTAAACATCCCTCGCGTCATCCTCTATACACTGCCACGAGTGTCCGATAGGCATGCCATCCGGAAATCAGATCCCAATAGCAACCTCACAAACGTTAACGCCCAAACCTCCACCCCTCTCTTCTCCCCTTGATGACCGAGAAGGGGTATCAAGCCTTAAGGACCCCGTTCCCAAGCCCTCAGATAGCGACCTCTCCTCAGCAAAATCCATCCTACTACCTCCACCCTCATTTGTATCGCCCTTACAGCTCTAGCCCCTCCAAGTAAAACTAACATCCATCCAACACTATCCGATCAGTCCTCCCTCTCGCACTCAACTGGTATTTCCTCACCGCCTCCTGTCTGGATTTTTCTCTGTTTTTCTCGTTCACATCCCTCCTCCGTAGTTCCCACACATATTTTCACCCCATATATAATTTTCGCATATAGGATTAGTCTTCGCAAGGCCTCTGTCGATTTAAATGTATCATAACCAGCATTTGTTAATCGGCGTTCTTTCTGATTTAACCGGCTATGTTTCTTTCCTTCTTCTTTCTTTTCTTTCCCTCCTCCTCCCCCCCCCCCCCCTCCCCTCGAGTCCCACTTAGACCTTGTCCATAAAATCACCCTTGAGTCTTCATCTCGTCTAATCCTTAAGTACCATATATTTTTCTTATGTTTTGTGTGAAATCGTGTATAGTAGCCCATTACATATAAATATCTATCATAGAAACCGGCGCTCAGCCCGGAGAAGCCCTATTCTATTGCAAACAGCAGGCCTATCTCCTTCCTGTAACTGCTCTTAATACTACCAGGTGATCATATCCACTCATTTTACTGTACATCCCCCATGCCACCTCGAAGCCTCCAGTGAATGAGGGGGCGTTGTTCTTAATAAAGGCTTTATGAGCGCACAGGGCTTTGACCTTAATACTTGGCGAAGACCCGCTCCATGCCTCCAATATGCATACACTCCTTTAGTCGTAATCTACGACAAGCCCATCCGCCTGTCCGATGCCACCTACCTAGGATCCCAAAGTCGTTATATAAACCCTAACCCTTCAGTCCTGCATATCACTAGCATCAGGTTCTGTTGTATTTTATACCGGCGAAAGGCCTAGGTGGATATCAACAGGATACTCAGTGTGTGTGACACAGTCTGCAACAGGTATCATGCTCCCTAGATTATTAAGACGGGGTAGACTGAACGGCCAAGCAGAAGGGGGGAAAAACCCTTTCTATCAATCCCCAATTCTACACTAAAATTAAATCAAGTGAGAAGCAGGCGATCACTCACTCTCACTCACTCCCTGCAGTAATAGCCGGAATCACCGATCAGAGGAAACCACCCTATGCTTGTTGTTACGAGATGCCGCTTGTGTAAGAACAGGCCCGAGAGAGAGAATGAAGTTCAAGGAGAAAAGGGTTACATATTCTTTGGATTTGCATCTTGCCCCTCCTCCCTATCTATGGTGGAACAAACAACTTATATAGAAAATACAAACACCCTCCCGGAACTTCCGCACCTGCCGAAATCCTTCCGGAGGTGCACATAGATCAATGGAGTCCTAGTGCCCATTGTAGATTGTATCCCGATTCATCCCCCATTGCGCTCTCGGATCATTCCCGGCCGTGTATGCGGATGCTCGTATATGGTATACTAATGATGTGACTTACTGTAGGTTCTCTGGAAGGTACCACACGGCTCCTGGGTTCAGGTATACAGGTGGAATTAGTAAAAGGAGGTTTATAAGCAAGTAACACCCCGACGGTAAACCATCCTTCACATCACGTCGTCCGCTAGGAGTTTTGTTTTTCCTTTAGCTATCCATCGCCCCACCGGTCACCCTTTGGAGCGCGAGCGGCCCTCAGCGAATCCGGGGGTACCACACGCTCCGGCAGTACTATTTCCCTCCCGGGGGTGTTGGGCCCTTGGCTAGGAGGATCCGGTAGGTTTATCTTTCCACTTTTTTCACCTTTCCTGAGGCGGCAAGGTAATATGAAAGGTTCATGATGACGGGAGATGTGTATGACAGCCTGAGATGATAGGGATTAGCGTATTTCTCGGCGGAGACAATGGAGGATTTGAGTAGGTTGTTCTAGAAAGAGTCTAGTCTAGTGCCCGCATCTCTGCTGCGTCGGTGATACGGGGGTAAGTAAGCAAAGAGATAAACAATTCTATCAATTGAAACAGAGTAGCCCATTTCCATAAACCAGTAATTGGCACTTTACGAGAATTATAAGATGTTAATTACTCTCTACCCACACTTGCGGGTAGGAAAAAGAAAAAGATAACATCAAGAACGAACAATACTACATTAGTGTGTGTGCGCGTGTGCCGGTATATTACATGTTCTTGCCACACCACACTCTGCTCCACTCCGCTAAACTCAACAGCCAAAAAGGGAACCCCCTCACAATCGGCGGACCAGTTGAGAGGGACAATAGGGATAGAGTGAAGAAGAAAAAAATCATAGAATCGGTAATCCATTAATACAAAAACATCCCCGCCCCACCTCTCCATGCATCAATCATTCCTTATCCACCACAACCCCCGACTCGCCACCCTTCCGCCTCCGGAACACCTTTCTCCAAAAATCCCTCTTCGACCGTGGGCGAGACGACGCACCGGATTGCTTCTCCCCAGGCGCGGGACCAGCGGCCAACTGCGCTTTTGGATCAACGGATAGTTCACACGGTTTGCCGTCGCTGCCCTTTCCCTCTTCTCCCGCGGGTTTCTTGCCCTCGCCCTCGCTCTTAGTGCTTTTGAGGGGGCTGATGATGTCTGGGTCTGGGAGTTCTGCGGGGGTGGTGAGGGTTGTAGTGGGTGAGTTGGTAGGTTGATTGGTAGGTGGGTTGGCAGGTGAAGGTTGGGATAGTGCGGTGGCAGATCCTTCTGCTGCAGGTGTTTCTTCTGCCGCAGGTGTTTCCTTCGCTGCAGGTGTTTCCTTGGCCGCAGGTGTTTCCTTAGGTGCAGGTGTTTCCTCCACTGCGGGTGTTTCCTCTGCTGCGGGTGTCTCCTCTGCTGCGGGTGCCACCTCTGCTGCAGGCGTTTCCTCCACTACAAGTATTTCCTCTGCTACGATTGCTTCTTCTCCTGCAACTGTTTCTTCTACTGCGGCAGTTTCTTCCGCTACAGGTGTTTCTTCGGCGGCCGCCGCTTCTCCTGTTGCGGTTGTCTCTACCAATGTGGCTGTGGTTGTTTCGGTGCTGGAGCTCGAAGAGCTTCCTGGGGGTGAGATGGAGGTAATGAAGGGGGTGTTTGGGGACAGGTCGTAGGAGGCTATTCTCAGGTTTGAGGGGGAGGAAGAGGGGGTGTCTGCGAGGTAGGCGGAGAAGGTTAGTTGTGGGAGGACTGGGTGGTCGCCGGTTGCTGGTGTGGTCTGGGGGGGTTGTGGCGTTGCCATGTTTTTTGTCCTTGTTTTTGCTGTTGCGGTGAGTGGGCTTCGGGAATTGTGAGGGCAGAATGATGCTTCGGCTGGAAGAGGGGGAGGGGGAGGGGAGGGGTAGGGTTTTATATAGTCTTTTTCCTTTTTCCCCTGGATGAGGTGGGGATTACACGTTTTGATTGACTAGTTTGGTTTAGCGTGTGGTAGTATTATACGTGGTAGATACGGTTCAGGGAGATCCCCTTTTGTTTCCCGTTTTGATGGGTTTGGTGGTAATGGTTTTGTAATGGGGTTTCCCTACTACCCTTCTAAGGCGCATATGATTTAGTTATGAGTGGTATAACCCCTATTTGATGATATTCGAGGAGGAGGGGTCAAAAAGCAGACCTTCATAGTTCCAAGACAATTATATTCTGCGGACCGTATATTCTGTTTTTCGTCTGCGCTTTGATATCTCGGTTCTGCCATCGTTTTCTTGGTTGCGGTGTATGCAATGCACTAGTACCGCACTGCAAGCTAGACATAACGAAGCACGAACACAATACCGAGTTGGAGCGATTCGTTCCAACGAGCAACACTTCCCTATCCTCGACCGCGCATCCAACCAAAGGAGCGCTCGCCCCTCTGTACCCTTCCGAATCCTTGGGCCCAAAAGCACTAAACTCGTGACCTCTTCTAGGGATGTAAGCGTATGTATACCGTATGTTCGATTACGTCCATTCTAAGCATTGTCAGCATCAACAACGGTAATACCTAAACTAGCCGGCATCAGACTGAACCGGCGATAGGCGCGCAAACCCTCCTGCATCCTTCCTTCCCTCCCCATAAACCAGATTCCGTCCTCAGAGCCTCAAGCGAGTCTAATCCTACCAGAGGTGCCTTACGCATCAAATGACTTCTCCCTCCCTCACGATTCCAAGCCTCGCCGGAGCCTAGCTCCAATCACATCGGGCCGCCCTGCCCGCCCTCCTCCAACTTTTCCACCCCCGATACATTACGGCCTTCCGTTCATCGAGCCACAGGCAGCGCGCAGTCCTTCCTCAGCGATTCTCGCGCGTCATCTTTCTTAGGCAATCCCTCTCTCAATTCCGCATCGCGCCAGCAGAGGTAGAGGAGGGGAGAGCAAGCGTAAGGGTAACGGGGGTAATCTCATCTCTTTGTTCAGATTCGTGAGCGCACAAATAATATTCCCAAGTTCGTGACTCGGGGGGGGGTACAAGCACCTGGAGAAATGTCGAGGATGGTATTGTAGGCGTAGTGTAGCGAGAGTTTGATGCCAAAGGACGAAATGATGTGAAGCGAAGTTAAGTGAAGTCAACAATGGTTACACAAACACAAGCATAACACGTCGGTGCGATCCCCTACACGAACCCGTTTGTGTTACGGTATTAGTGCAGGGATTAAGCTCTTCGCATGGCTACCAATACCCCCCCCCCCCGGGGCTCCATTATGGTACCGTATCATACACAGACCAGACCAAGAAAGAAAAAACTCCTTGAAAACACCCCTCATAACATCATACCCGTGGACAAGAATCACCCGCCTAAGCTATGACTTATGGTACCCGCCTCGCCTCGCTTCAAGTAATCACACACCAGCCCTTGCCCGGCGGATACCCTCCCTCCCAACCATCGCACGTACACCACTGCTTCTTCGGAACCCGGTCCATAACGTTAGGAATGTGCGCTCCGCATCCAGCCCAGGTAACTCCCGCTATGTTGTACGATGAAATCATTCAGCAAACGATCAGGTCAATTACTCGCCTCGCTCCCCCTCTCCCCTCCCTGGGTAGGATAAATTGACTTACAACACTTAGAGCACGCTGTCCTCCTGCACATTTTTCTTCGGTATCCGCTTTGTTTTGTTTGTTTGTTCGTTCTCGTGGATGTTTGGACTTGCGATGGCGTGGGTAGGTAGGCAGATAGGTAGGTGAAAGGAGGAAACCTGCGGGGTTTTTAAATCGTTGGCACTGATCAGGTCGGTTGGCACTGATTTCGGCGAGGTTTTTGGATGTTGCTTGGCCACCGGGACGGCGAGGTCGGGGACCCACCCTGTGGTATCACACGATAGGACAGCGCTGCGGGGGATCTTCCGTGGGGAGTCTGGGGATCCGACCAGCGATCGGTAACCATTAGCGCCTATCTACCCACGGCTCCGTGTAAAGTACTGTTCCAGTACTGTTCTCATTCTCGAGTCGCGGGGGCCGAGGTTTGTGAACGCAACCGCTCTTGCACGTGTTACGCTTTCCGCTCAGATCTAGGCCTTATGCAAGAGCAGTTATCACAAACGTCGCCATTTTGCGAGTACAATACGGGGGTACGAGTAGATACCATGCAATAACATCGCGGTAAAGCTATTCCTGGTAGTGAATGTCATTGTGCCGCGCGTTGTGTACTCCCCGGACTAGATACCGGCGCCGTATGAGGAAAATTTCAACCTCGCAGGCTTGCGACAGGATCGACTGATCGACGGGTGGATGTGCTTCCTTGCTGATATATCTTAAAAGCTACCATCCCGACCAACCTCACTCACAATACAGCGCCCCCACGCGGATGACGGGAGAAAAAGTATGCAGCCCAGCACAGTAACGTGCCATACCGGTAGCATACAAACCTCCGACCGTTACCCCCCACCGCGATCTCGCATACCGCCCCCATCAGATCCCCACACGGCCCTATACCGGCATCGTACCCGCAGTCGCGCTACGCCCTAAGTTATAACCACGATCCCGGAACATTGCTCCCGCGTTATATATCGGGGCGACCGAGTATGATAACTTGCCATCAGGGTGCACGACAATTCAACCAAGCGAGCACCACACCAGTACCGTACCACCATCCAAACCGGAATAATTGGACCACGCGGCATGTGGTCGAGACCCCCCCCCGTCCACTCTGGAACCAGGGACGAAAAAACGCAGCGAAGGCTAGTGGACAGGCTGCTTAGCCTCCCTCTAAGGGAAACGAGAAATATAAAACCTTACCGGAAGAGGCAATTGAGCGACATACATGACTCCTAGGGTTTCTATGCGAGGTGGGGGGCAAATCCAATTCCAGTTCTCCAATCGTTATTCCCGGCGGGACATGCTTACCTACCACGTGGAGAAAAACTCCTGTTCGGACACAACGGTTCCCTTCCCTTCCCCCATACAAATGACCCCTTTCTTTCCGTCTCAAAATGGAGAAAAAGGTCGTTTTCGCAGCAGAAACGGTTTCGCCCAACAGAACCCGTCTATTTTTGCCAAAACAGGCCCTTATGAGCATTCCATCCCACCCCGGGTATGATAATATACTACCTCCTCAACCCTCGAAACAAACTCGCGCTCATTCAGCAAACAACCCGCATATTCCACCATAATATGATACCTCTACCACAGCTTCCGCACTTGATGCGTGAAAATTCTGGATACTACACTTTCCCCCCCATAGTGCGGTTACTGCACAGTACAGTATTATACCCTGCTAGCTCGGAGGGTTTCCCCCCCGTCGGGTTACCGCCGGGATTGCCGTTTAAATTCCCGGTGATCCAATTGAATCCCTTCGTTCGGCCACTCCCCCCCCCCTTAACTATCACATTATAGGTATGGTACCGGTATTCTCATAACTTTTTTTAAATTGAGGGATCTCTGGGATACAGATAGTGGATGGAACAATACCCCCCCCACCTTGGAAGAATTTGGAAGTGGGGGTGGGCGGTGGTGGTGGTTATCGTTAAATCCAACCCATCAGACATCGGCCTCGGATCCCCCCCCCCATCAGAGGCATAAACGCCCCGAGGAGGAGGAATAAGTGTTTTTTCCCAGACCCCGGTATAACTTAGCTCACACATTATTGTGACGACCACCCGCCCCCATTGGATCTCATTAACTGGTATGATATTCGTAATTTTGTTAAACATGTCCCTGCTAAAGTCAATTGCGGTTTAGACTGTGATTTCTTGTCCCCGATGGTGGATTTAACGAGAAGTTTACGGGTACGACATCTGTTCTATCGTCGGGTCCCTTGATGGATGGATGGCAGGGATTTGAGGGCAGGGGTTAAGTTAGCTATGGGGTGGGGGTCACGCAGATATATATGGCAAACTCTAGGCAGTGGGGGCACGACAATGTTGGACCTGCGTTTGGGTATATTGGCTAGGGTAGATGTTAAAAGAAGAATTTTCCGCTGCATTCTTGAAACATGCGTTGTATATTGTCATCCATGCTTCGGAGAAGACGCATCGCACTGATGATGGGCTGATCGCGTTCCGAAAAAAGTAGGTATTTGAGCGTTTATATTACTTGGGTATAATGGGGGTATGTATGATAGAAACAAAATAAAGACGCTCCCAGTAAGAAAAACTTGAAAATTTAATGTATCATATCAATATTATTCGCTCCACAATTTCAACCCACGTGGTTGGCCAAATTTCATCCCGTAACGCCCCATTTCGAAAAAACGTGGTACGATAATGGCCCTGTACGGTACGGTACACTGCTTGAAAAAAGCAGAGATGCTCTCAATTAATCGTTTTCCGATTTCAGCCTATTGTTCCACCCCGTTGATAGTCCTGCTAAGTAAATCATGGCCATGCGAAAAACTAAAAATCAACACCCTTCACGCATCTAACCCCCAAACCTCCCAGCCCTCAATCCCCCTCTGCAGGAAACGACTGGCAGGAAAACTCTTCACGACTCCATCTGGACAAACTCTAAGGGCATAGGATCTAGTACAATCTCTTCCAACCAACATCCTCACCGTCTCCAACCCTGGTATTTGGCGCCGAATCTTTTGCATGAACTCATAGGCGCCGGATTCACTGATGAGTGTTCGCAGGTGGAGGTAGAGTGTCGATATGCTCGGTGCGTGCATTGCCGCTGGTTGGCCAGCCTAACTTATCATTAGCCAGGGGAGGAGGAAGACGTGAGGGGGGGGGAATAAGGATTAATACAAAACTAGAAACCAGCACAGGGCAGCAAAGCTTCTCCAGCACCCGACACTTTCCAGTGAGAATCTCCATACCGGGCCCACCAATCGTTTTCTGCTGGTCCAATGACAGAACAGTTAATCTCCGGAGTGTGTTCCCGTGATGCGTAGCAATTGCTTCGAGGAGGTCCCTTGAAAACCAGATGGAAGAGACATGCCGACGGTTACCGCCTGGTGCCGCCCAATCCGTCGGGTCACATTCCAGCTCGTAGTGGAGGTCTTGCAGGCCACGGAAGCATTGCAGGAATTTCGTGACGGCAGATTGAGTAGCTCTTATCCGAAATATCCGGAGGTTTGGGAATATTCTGTTTTCCTCCGAGGGAGCCCCTCCTGTGCCCTTGTCTGGCTCGTCTTCCTCGGGAGGGGTGATGGCGGAAAGGAGCAGTCCTGGGTTGTCGCAGAGGAGAATTTCTAGGCGGCGGAGGTTGTTGAAATTGATTGCCTGGGTGAGCACTTCCAAACGGTCTAGTGTAAATAGTCGCCCTACCAGGGTTAGTGATTCAAGCCTGCTCAAGGGCGTGACCTGCGTCCCTTCCGGGGGCTCTTCAGAAACACTCTCGTGAACCCCTTCATCACCTCCGAAAAGCAGCCTCTCGTCCTCGTAATGCGCTACCCCGCCCTTATCTATCAGGCTAAGCGACTTTAGGGTTCTGGCGGAGGTCTTGAGGATATTGCGGATGATGTCATAGTCTGCTGTAGATGGAGGTAGACGATGGGCTAGTGAGGCAAAGTTTGAGTCGAGGATGAAGGTTACAGAATGGAGGGGGTGGAGTTGTAGTAGTGGAACATCGGTGTCAAGGATGTTTGAGAGTGAAAGTGAATGCAATCGTGGCTTGCGTGCCAAACTGGCGGAGATGCGGGAGGTGCGGGGCCCCAGAGGGTTGGGGGTGTTCCAGCTGATCGGGCACAATCACAGTATGATAGGTAGGTCGTTAGCAAAAGAACCAGTAGGTAGAGGGCACCGAAGCAAGGGTTGAAATACGCAAAGGATTCTAAAAGAGACATGTTCTCTATCGCGCTCTCAACAATCTCCTTTCTAATCTCCGAAACCTCCTCCATAATCCCGACTAAAGGTGCAACTTCAAACTCCCTAACAAACTCTCCACAATCGCTCAACTCCTTGCCCAATCCAGACCCCTTCCTACTCCTGCGCACCAGCTCATCCTCCCTTTCAGCGGAAAACCTCAAAAGCCTCTCCTGCTGCTGCGAAGTGAGAACGGCGTGCAAAGGCGTAACAAGCTTTCCGCAGGTTCCACCGGTATGTGGGATCTTCAATCTTCTGTATAGGAAGGGAATGGCAATGGTATAAAAGTACTTGGAAACCAAGCATAACGAGTAAATATCCGCATGGTTTTTGAGCTGCGATCCCCCGCCGACAATCACCCGTTCGTTAACAATGAAACCGTGCAATCAAAGCGGGGGGAGGGGGGGAGGGGGGGGAATCCAACATCGGCAAAAATAATATGTAGCAATTCCGGTGGCAGCACGGGTACAGACATATTCGCCATGATTCCGAACTTTTTAACGGTACACACAACGTGAAGGTGTTGAACCTTGACGTGATGCAAATGTTGAATTTGGGTTGGGTTTTTAAAAAGGATGTAGTTTCCCGGCCGCGAAAGAATTTGGGAGATCGTCCTTGGGGTGATCCCTTTATCAACAAGACGACCACCGTATATAGTCTACCACTTTCTAGCTGATAGTCGTATCATATCAGTGCTCTTCTCTCACAGGGCTTGCTTTTCTCCAAACCAACAAACCGGCAGCCTACGAGACGGTAGAGCAACAGGGAATATGTTTCCATGATGCATCGTCTCATACCCCCCACAATAGGTCTGGCCGGTCGAGCTATTCCCAGTCCCTCCATGGAGCTTACCCCGCAAGAAACAGCCCCAGCATCCATCCATCCATTTCCAACCAAACAGAACAAAGTTCCCGCCAAACGCCCCATGTCAGCTGCTTATCTGGGAGCTCCCGAGGGGGGGGGAAAGCATGATGTTTTACCATATTATCTACCCTACCCTACCGCAGCTTATCCGGAGCCTTTTCTGCTTGGACAGCGGCAGTTTCCACCAAGCACAGCCTCTTTAACGCCGACACTAACCTTTTCGCTAAGCGGATGGTGCACAGACCACCATAGTTACCGCGATCGACGAACAAAGAGCTAACTTTATCACCTCAACCATCTGATAAGATTTGGCCAAGATTTTTTTTGAAGTGCGGCGGAAAGCGCAAGGATGAAAGAAAGAACAAGTCAACAGAGCAGTGGTATTTTACGGTAAAGTCTGCTAGATACATTCCGCACTGGCTTTCTAGAACACGGTCGCGGGGAGGGCCTGGTGGAAGTGGGAATGCCCAACCCACCTGACACCCCGCATTGGCATTACCAATTGGGCGAGAATGGAAGGGTAGGCTGCAAGCCACATGCTCTCGATCGGTTGTGATACTAATTATGCTTGGGCCGGTTCCATGGATGAAGGCGGTGGGGTACTGTATCATACATGCGAGTAGAGGAGAGGAAGGCTAAATGTAAGGTAAGCCCTACGAGTCTATCGATCGAAGAACACCCCCCGTGGATATCCACCCTGCGGAGTATTGACTTGTGCGTTAGTTCATTAACTCTCACTCGCGCCGTAGGAAAGACGGATGTAGGAAGTGTTACTTCAATGTGATGGCAGGTGCGGATGTGTTCGGCAAGGTTCCGGGCCGCTTGGGGCATCAGAATCTAGGAAATGGCAGGAGTCATATTGATGTGTATTCAGGCTACGGCATAGATTGTTCTAAGCAGGGCAGTCTCGGGCGCGTCTATAGACGAGCAAACAAGACAGCAACTCTCTCTCTTTCTTTCATCAATTGGTCCCGTGACTTTACCCCCCAGCTCCAGCCTCGTCTTCCGTGGCCTCCGACAAAAAAATGACTCCCGAACGTACCAGATGTCGCCCTATTTTCCCCATTCCCCCCAAAATCAACATGGTACCCGCCGGATAAATTACAATAGAACCCCCCCCCCCCCCCGCGGTGGAAGTTTTGCATTCAGCCCGGGGGTTGAAAATGCAGAAAGGCGCTACACATAACTAAGTCTTTTGATTCAAAAAGCTTGTATTTACTGCAGGTTTTTCAACCCCTGCACCCAATATCTCAAATGCCATCAATGGGTGTTTCCAACAGCTTAACGTCTGAGCGGATATTTAAACAAGTGTTTGCCGCGGGCTTGGGAGGCACATTTTACTCCTGAAACTATAATTGTAGTTCATGTCAAGGAGATACCACTTCTAACCCAAGCTGCGATAATATTATTTTTAGAGCTGTCCGCGGTTCTATCCGGTTGTTCGGTTCGATCCATGAGGTTTAGGGAATATTGGATTCGTTACTGTACAATTCAATTATCATCATAATCCCGGATTGTTTGATTGAGGCTCTGCCCGGCATCACCCGTGAGGTTTACTGCGACCTCTTTCGTAACAAAGCGATATACATTCATTCGCTGGATAAAGCCCATAGTCTGTACACATCGACGTACGCACGATTGTCAAAGCAGCGAAGAAAAAAGCAGGAGGAAATGATAAATTTTTTCCTTCTCCGCGTGTGTTCGCTTAGAGAAAGTTACTCACCACTTGGGATCTTTTAGGTTTCTCTGCCGAGGGATTTCACCCGCTCGAATCCGATTTATTTTCCTTTTCTTCCACTTTTCTCCCTCTACGTAAGTTCTATATTGGAAGAAATTAGCTCTATCCCTTAAACCGTCGGTGCGCCCAAGAAATCGGTAGCGTATGTTTCAGTTGTAAACGCCAAGAGGGTTATTCCCTGTTAAGGAAAGCTCTTCTCCAAATGCCATTAATCCATTTTCGATTAAGGAAAGATAATTTCCTGATCTCGTCGCTTTCCTAACGAGATCTCTTGGGCGCACCACCCGACGGACTATGGGATAGTGGCATCAAAGAGGCTCCCCCATATCCGGAACCTACCAGATCTGCTGGGTTCCTCCTAATGTCATCTGGTGATTACCGTAACTGTGTTGCCTTAAGCGGGTGAGGTCAGTCGCAACAAACTTTCTCGTACAGGGGCTCCTGCAGTGGCTGATGCTGAACCTTAGGATGATGAAGCAAGTTTCATACTCTGCGGCTCTCATATGAAGTTAAATTACAGCCGTAAGGTAGATCTTTAGAACAGTATCCCAGACCGCGGAATTTAGTGCAGGGCAATGGCGTCTTTTGCCATAGGGGCCTAACTTTATGCCGTAGAAAGTTGTGATTAATTGAAATTCGTTCATACATGAGGTTTCAGATAGCCGACCTGCTGAAATTTGGGGGGGTCAAACAAGGCCTCTAAGATGAGGATTCGGTAGTATAGGAAGAAGATTGTTTGTGAAAAGGAGGATGCCACGGCAATGCGGGGGGGCTAACGCTAATTGTGTATAGTATTCAAAACCCTGCATTGGGGTTCGTTTCCCCCCATCGGTCATGTGTAAACCCCCCTCTTGCGCGCTCACCGAGTTCTAAACTCTCGTAAGATTGCCGAACCCCAGTATGACAAACCACTATCCACTTTCCTTCTTTTGTCCAAACCTGGGGCTGAATTTTATTTCCCCTCATGTAGCCTAGAAAGGGCATTCCGATGTCCTATCATACTAAAATCTTCCTCCCATCCAACACTTATGGAACGGGAAGCGAGTGATAAATGGTGATTACTAGTTGAAGTTGAGGCTCTGGGATATGTAGGGTGCGATAGCGGGGGGGTAGGAGTGTGTGAGGCTCTGTGTGTAACACCCCCCGCACTCCGATTATTTTCGCTGAGTCTGGAGGGGTCAGCAATTAACCCATGTGCTACACGGCGAACCACTGGAGTCTACCAGTAACTTACGGTAAAAATCTCCCTCTCCGCAAGGCGGGATAAAGCCATAGCTAAAAAATGGTGGTGGGCTAATTGGCCTTGCTAGAATGGAGGAAAGGGCGAACCGAAAAGAGACACCGGGCCATACCAATAGAGGTATGATAACTTGAACGGCAGAGCGTGTTCTGACCTGTCCCTGCTAGTTTCGCATTTTGTTATCGTAAGCTGTGTTTGTAGAATTACTCCTGTCTGCTGCTTGAGCGCTCGGGTACTGTATTGAGCCCCCGCTGTGGTCCTAAATATTTATGTTAGTTTGCGACAGTGGGGATAAGGGAGGTTCCTCAGCCTCTGCATCCGGTTATCATGGTATATACCTACTGCTTAGTGGGATTGGCACTCGCGTTTGTACAGGACAATATAATTGCCCGGGCCGGCCTCTAGAAAAATTTTCAATGCGTTGTGCGTTAGATGTCTGAGCTTGCGGCGGATCGGAATTGGGCAATTCATGCCAAACCCTACTACCGATAGACTTTGTTTCCTCCAATTTATTATACCCCCTCGGCAATGACAGGGAGGTCTAGTATAATATCATCCGTAAAAGATCCCCGGTTAGGTGTGGCGTCTATCGCGCGGGGGGGGGGGACGTCAAACAAAAATGAACGCTTAAATGAACTCCCTAATGGTGATGGAAAAATCTAGAAATATGTATAAATTCTTGTCTAATACCCCCATAACATCTGGGACTAGGCCAACTAAGCGAGCCCACACAACCAGAGACGGGAGCTGCCGGATGCCCGCTGAAAATTCTACGTCGACAGAAAATGTAGACTCTCGCCCTTCCGACACCCCGTGCCTGAAGACCTACTCTGCTTGGCAGAACGAGTAATAGCACCCCGACTTTCCTAAGCGTAGTTTGGCCACACAATAATGCACCTCACTACCAGTTCTAATCTAAATTCCCACTGGCGGTAGATTGGTCTCCGCATCCAGCATGTGGCTTTGGCTTGTTATTCGCAGCTGCGTCAGGGATATCTCTGGTGGTCTTATAGCATCTATTCCCGTATAAACAACCCTAGTATATACCCATAGTCTAAAGTAGAAAGTAAATGAAGATAGGAGTAGAAGGAAACGAAGGAGAATACGAAAGGAGAATATGTATGGAACAGGAAAAAAAACATATAGGTCGGGGGTGACCGGAGGGCGGGCTGTGATGTAGAACTTGCTAAAAAAAAAGAGGGGGTGCCTCTCCTTCTCTCCCAGGGCACCCGCTCTTGTGGGAAACTAGATGGCGGAAGCCGGGGAATTTGTGTATCACGATCCGGAGACAGCAGCTGGCGTGCGGTGGGGCTCTGAGAAGAGTAAATGTACGGGCGAAAGAGATTTCTCCGAGCAGCTAGAACTGTTTAGTGATTGATATTGAGTTAGGTGAGGGGGTGATTCTCGGCGTTACGGCAATGATACACCAGGCGGTTGCTAGGGGCTTCGGAGAGGGGGGTGCTAGGTTAATAATGGGCATGTATAAGGAAGCTACTGTGGAGAGGGTGCACATACGTGAATTAGAGAGGAATTGCGGGTAAATCTCTCTTGGAGCCTAATCCACGCTGGAGACCCCAGAAATCCGAAGCCGGAGGAGCGCGACAATCTCCCTGTGCCCATTCATAGAAGCGATCAGGAGTGGTGTCCGACCAATGATGTCTGGCTGGTCCGGATTGACACCCCGGTGTTCGAGCAGTTGGGCAACTACTTCCTTTTTTCCACTCCCGGAAGCCCACCAGAGGAGTGTTCTACCATGGTTGTCTGGCTTGTCGGGGTTGACATCGTCATGTTTGAGCAGTAGCCTCACCACCGATTCATTTGCGTTCAATGAAGCGGGCCACAGTGGGGTTCGGCCATCGTTGTCTGGCTTGTCGGGATTGACATCGTTCCGTGTAAACAGCAGCCTCACGACCTCTTCATGCCCACCCCCAGAAGCGCACCAGAGTGGTGTCTGGCCATTGTTATCCGGCCTGTCGGGGATAACATCGCCCCGCCCGAGCAATAGTCTCACCACCGGCTCCTTCCCATTCGATGAAGCGTGCCACAGTGGAGTTCGACCATGGTTGTCTGGCTTATCAGGATTGAGGTCGCTCCGTGTGAGTAGTAGCCTCACGGCCCCCTCATGCCCACCCCCAGAAGCGCACCAGAGTGGTGTCTGGCCATTGTTATCCGGCCTGTCGGGGATAACATCGCCCCGCCTGAGCAGTAGTTCCATCAGCGATTCATTCCCATTCGATGAAGCGTGCCACAGTGGTGTTCGGCCATCATTGTCTGCCTTGTCGGGATCGATATCGTCTCGCGCGAGCAGTAACCTCACTACCGCTTCATTCCCCCTCCAAGTGGCCCACATTAGCGGGGTAAACCCCTTACAATCTCTTTGATTGATATCACAGCTCTTCATCTCGATCAAAGCAGTCACAACCTCGACAATTCCGAAGTAGGATGCACAGTGTAAGCCGGAAAACAGGTGATCAATAATCGGGGGATCACAACCCCCCATTTGGTTGAAAAGTAGGGTGGCAGATATATGGTTATCATACTGCCCTAAGTGCTCCACCGCAAGCGACTTCACACAATCTGAGATTTCTACTTTTGCATGGTTTCCCCAATAGAGGGAGGAATATTCGAGAAAGGGCATGTCTCGGAGGTTAGGGAAGCGATCAGCTCGAAGCCCCTTGACCTGCCCAGAATTTAGATACGCTAAACATGTCTGCGCAAGTGTTTTGTGGGCATTAGGCAGGATGCCAGGGCGCGAAAGATACTCATAAAGTGAGTGGTGGATTAGGCGGAGGGTTGATGCCTCCTTGTCAACTACTACAAGCCCTAAACATGACTCAAGGACTGTATTTTCCGACGGGATGTTCTCAAGGGCTGAATCTGTCGACCCAATTTCTACCGCCAAAGCATAGCAGAGTTCATTGATCCTCAGCTGCCGCTCCGAGTGGGATAACCAGATCAGTGCTTCAACCGCAAGCCTTGATTGGCCACCCTTCTGTTCCCTTATCCGTTGCAGTGTTTGTGCGTACACGCTCTCCATATCCGCGCCGGTTGTCAGCACCCTCCGCAGCATTTTCCTTCTCCTTGCTGTGGAGATCTCACTCATGATTGCATTGATATTCAATGAAACGGAAAGGAACCTTAGGAGATTATCAACGGGTGATTCGATTTGTGTTGGGGCTATCCCTACTTACATCCCCGATGCCCTTTCCAAGATGGTTTTCATGATATCATTTTTCAGATCTTCAGTCATTAGGTCAGGATCTCGATCATTGTCCATCAGGTGACTTAGGTATCGAGCGATATCCCTTTCATTGGGCACATTGTGTGTGATACAGGCCCCGCCCGTGAGATGTCTGTCAAGTTCCCCTCGGATATCCAGCTTCCCCGTAAGAAATAGGCGGGTATTTGGTGAATTTTGAACAATCTGTCGCAACGCACCAAGAAACTCCAACCGACTATGTGGCAGTAGCTCATCCACGGCGTCGACACAGATATATACTTGGTTAATGAAAGAGACTACTTTGACAAGCAATTGGAGCATGGCTGCCAGTTGAAGGCCTTGGCCGCCGCCCTGGTTGGACTCTGCAAAAGCATTCGTAATTTCGTCCGGAATTTTGGGCGTTCGCAAAACAACCTGCTTGAGTAAACACCCTATCATGTTTACCGACGATTGCTCCTTCCGAGCATGGTACTCGCAATAGAGACCTAAAACGGCGATATTCTGTCCATAAGCTTGGGCCAATAACGTGTCTATTACTAGAGAACTAGTTTCATTACGTGTAAGCGTCATTTATAATTTTTAGAGGGTACTCGTCTACCTTATATAGGTCTTGCCAACCCCTTGGCCCCCATAAAGTAGCAAAGTAGGGATCTCCGTGCAATCCCCACCCTTGCTCCAGGACTCAAGCTCGGTCCTGTGTAGAAACCAATCCCCAATACCAGCAAGCCGAGAGCTACTCAGATATTTATGCTTGCTATGAGGTTCGAGTGGCGACAGCCATGCTTGGATCCTCAAAGACTCTTCACCTACCCCGATGATGGTAGTGTTATAGCTGTCCGTCACATTACCGACATTTGTATCTATGGAGTTGATAGTAGGCATGTTATGGTTGCTCCATTTGCTGTCCATTGTGCCGTACCCTAAGGCAATTTTGGGTGGGAGGTCAGATTATGGTAAAACGGCTTAGTGGCATATGGAAGGTATTGGTAGTCCTCTCCGGGTGCATTCGTTGCCACTTGACTTTTAGAAGCGCATCAGACAGATTCAGACTCGTAGAGGCATTTAGCCTGGGGGTTGAAGGGATTTTTTCGAGTGCCAAGTTTCTGGTTGATTAGTCAGTTTGTATACTCGTCCTGTCGTGACGTTTGGGAAATGGACCAGGCTTGCATGGAGGTGGGAAGGGACTTGTGTAGTGCTACAAAACAGTTCAAAAAGGATTTAATTTAGCATAAATGGTATTACAAGATGGATAATCAACTATAAATAATAATAATAATATAATCAAAGTAGAGGAAAAATTAAAAACTAAACTATTTCCTCTTTCATCTTCTATACAAGCTCTTATTCCGAGTTGTTTAGGCATGGAATCAAATATTATTATGCTAATAAAAATATTCGGTGATGAAAAAATTTATGCGTGTTCTGTATGTTCCCATAGTAAGGTAGGAAAAAAAAGAGGGTTTGCCATATTAATAGTGAGTGATATGGGGCATGTAGGCAATGGTTAATAACATATATCTCAAGGGAATTAACTAATAGATACTACAGTTAATAAAATATATTATGCTTATTAATAGAGTTGAAATTTCCTGTAATGAATATAACCTCTCTGTCAATTCTAAACCTAGCCCTACTCTAGTTATATCCCGTAAGAACTGGAATAATTGAACCTGACTTTTGGACGTTGGAGTTGCCTTTGCTGGTAATGTCAACTATTTTTTTGCCTCCCTTGTTTATTTTTGTCTTAAGTCCAGGGCTGAGGGGGCCAGTTTTCGCAGTACTCTCGAGCTCCTATCGAAGAGAGGGAATTTCAGACGTCTTCGCGCGAGGTTCAATTATTCTAATTCTTACGGTAGAATAAAAATTTATAAACACAATAAAAGAATATCACAGTTTAGTACCGGTACCCAGTGCTGAACACACCCCTATATAAAAACTTTAATATGCCAATATTTATGCCATAAAAGTAACATGCCGAACAGGGCTTTATTGTTTTTTAAATCCAAAAAGGAAGCCCGGAAAATCAGCGAAAGTGCCTAGGCTTATCACATAAACATATATTAAACGATCGAAAGCGTCTGAGGAACGATCAACCTACCCATATTTCCAATATCTTTCCCCTCATATATCTGGAATACTTCACGGCCGGAATGAGCCTGGTTATTGTATATCACACGGTGTCCGTGCTTTGGCTGGGGTGTCTCGCCACTTCTAGTGACCTATCCTCTGCTATGCTATGCTGTACTACAGGGATACGGTAGGCGCAAAGAAAGAAATAAAGATTTCAAACTCCTTTTACAGGATTTCCGGATAAGCCTAGAAGGCATTGACATATCTTGCGGATGGAACGCGAGTCTAGCCCGAAGACCCTCCGTCTTTACATGTTTTCTCTGCTATTCTCCTCCGTATTTGCTTACTGGGACAAACCTGGATCGATGGTGGGTATGGGAGATTAGAATCCTATCATACCATAAAGCATGGGAGAAAGTGGAAACTTTAATAAAGAGTGGCGCATTTATATGATACAAAGAAGAGGATATCTGCGGATAGAAAAACAGATTTTCCAAGCGATGACATATCAAGCCATATATATTCAACACTATAAGGTTATGCGCAGCGAATATAGATTCCACTGATCTGGCGATGCCGAACTTTTATTGGTACGAACAATTTGGATAGAGAAAAGTTATCAAAGAAACAATAGAGATAATGGAATCGTGTACGGTGATGAATGACTTCGACAAAAGTAGGAGAGAAACCAAGTGAATAAATAATGAATGCGATGACGAACAGAAAACAAACGAACAAAGGGAAGAACAGGCTTTCTTATATCCTCCGTGAGATGAGACCTTTCCTCCACAGCACACTTCCTGCGCGTGCTATATCTTTGATCAGTTTCTTCCGCATAGTTGCCCTTTCCTACTTCTCGGCCGAATCCCTTCCGAGGTGAAAACCCAAGCACCGAGGTAGTGGTTAACCGGTTTGCTGAATACTGAGTGCATAACCGCGGGCGCCATGGTTGTTCGGCTATTGCTGATAGTTCGTGTTTCGTTGTTGATGAACGGAGGTCTTGATCCTGTCGCACTAGATATGCAGGGTTGGTGTCGGAGATCGGTATGAAGCTAATAGTTGTGAGACGTCTTTCGAAGACTTAGTGTCTAACAGGTCGCAGTGATAGGGTTCCTAATCCAACGAGCATGGGAATATATGCAAATGGCGAGCAGTCCAGAACGATCCACGTTCAACAATATATATCTTGAGCATGTCAATACCATCACAGCACCCCTATGCTAGGAACTACCGTTGTGGGCTGCTCCCTGCATATTGGTTCACTACACCCACCGGCTCGAATCTTTTGTTAGTGCTGAAACGAAGAAACACGAGCTAGTTTGCCTACTTTCAAAAGCGCAAGAAGTACGAGCCAACAATCATCACTATCAGGAAATTCCGCCTGGAAAGAGAAACCACGCAAGCCGCAATCAATTCAACTCTCCTAAGCTGATCGGCAAACCTCTCATTCAAGAAGAACCCACAGAAAGGAAGAAAATCTAAGCGAAAAAGAAAGCCCAACCTTGTCCGGTTGTCCGACTATCTAAGCAGAGGTGATCCTCCTCTTGGTCCTCCTTCTTGTTGCGTACTTTCCCAAAGTCTCTTCCTTCGCTCGTTGTCCGAAAAAACCACTGCTGCTGTTGCCGTCGTGAAGAAAGAAAGAAAAAAAAGAAAGATCGTCCCCTGACGGGGCCTCTCCCTGTCAGCCAAGACTAAGCAACAGCCGCCCCTGCAGTGAACGCGGCACACCCCCGCCCACCATTCAACACAAGCCAAGCGTACTTCCCTTCCCAAGCAAAGTCATATCATGAACCACTATCTATGCCCTCCAAGTCATCGGCAGACTAGCTAAGATATGCAAACTAAGGGCCCGTTTACCTATACGGCCGTCTAGCAACCAGAGGCAGTGCCGACCGTCAAGGAAAGTCAGTTAGGTAAACGGGCTTTCAGTTATGTACTAGACAGTATATTAGTTAAACATGCAACAATTCTGTTTTCTTTACATACTTTCAACTGTCTGTCTCTTTCTAAAAATTAAATTTGTAATAGTGGTTGTACTAGACAGTGGCGTCTCAAGCGTTATCTGATAAATGGTGCGAAGGTGTTTGACCAATTTCCCACGGCCCCAGATTCCTGTAGCTCGACCGTCAAAAAGTTACGTTGCCTACTCTAGGTAAATGCCATCTGCACATACCTGTAAGATGAATCGGAAAACTGGGGGAAGCGAGATCCAGTGGCAAACTTGTGGCAAATATATAAAATCTATATATTTATTGGAGCTCTTCTACTGCAAAAACTGGCAAGAACCGTCAGGCGCTAAGTACGTTGAAATAAGAAGCGGCTGAGGTGAAACTTACGATTGCGTCAAAATAAGAGCCTTGAAAGGCCTAGTCCTGGCTACAAAGAGTTGGCGTATGGCGTCTCATTGCGATTTCGAGACAAAACTGGGGTAAAAATCTTATTTGGACGTACGATCGTACCTAGCACCTGACGGTTCTTGCCAGTTTTTGCGGTATGTGATTCTGTTCACTTGACTTACTAGAGGCTTCTTGAAGTCCTCCAGACCAATAATATGCAAGTATTGCTCTCTTGCCACTGGATCTCGCTTCCACCAGTTTTCCGTTTCATCCTACCGGTACCCGGTATGTGTACTTTGCTGCACTCTCACCCACTGTCAAGCCCCCCTTAACGGTCGGCATCGTTGAAGGCTTTTAGACGGACGTCTCTAGGTAAACAGGCCCTAAGTAAAGCCAAATTTCTCCCCACAGTACTGTACTCGAGCATAGTGCTTCACGATGATAAATATGCGCATGCTGTCAGAAGGAACGCCCCCAGTGTTTCTCCAACGGTATCCCTAGTTTTATTTTAGCCGATTGTTAAATACCGCGAGACATCGCTGTTGAACTTTACTTCCAGTTTTGCTTCCCTTTTATCCCAAGGGCGCGATGGAATACACCAAGGTTTGTAAAGTTCTCATATCTTGCCTATTCGCAACAGGCCAGCTAGAGTCTTTTTGATAGCTCTTTTTTGGGTTGCCTCTAGGGACGTTGTAAGCTCTTATCACAATTTTTTCTACTAAATAATAGAAGGAGAGGGTTAGCGAAGCGTTTCCAATGGCTAGTGGTACTCGTAAGGGCATGAGAATTATGCAAACGCGACGATACTAGCTCATAGCAACAAAGGCAGGTGAAAGAACTAGGATGATTGCGCATATCAAATCAATTCGAGACGGCAATTTAAGCGCAAACTTAGGAACGCAAGAGGTGTGAGCAACCTAGCCCCATACCACACTCAAACCATCGGGGTGCGGGGGCTACCACAAAACTAGATCACAAGGCGCGATTCTCAACCAAGCGTTATCCGGTGACTACCAATCAACTAGGTGCTTCGCGCGGGAAGCGCCTAGCTCGCACCCCATGCTTGTTCCACATATGGGTAGCGAGATTATCCTGCCTCTTGATCCCCTTCTCGCCAACCCTCTCGCATCCAGGCATTGGACAGTCAATTCGCTCGGGGCAGTGTTTCGTCTCATAGTGTCGTTTGAGCACCGTTTTTGTTTTGAACGCTCCTGACCAGGAACAACCAGGCGCATTACAAGTGAAGGAGCCTGGGGCGCAGGTGTGTGGACCGCTTCTCCGGGTTAGCAGATGTGAGGGATAAACGCGCAGCGAGAGGGGGTATGAACCTGCTTCCGGAGCATTTACGGTATTGACAAAAAATGAGTTTGGGAGGCGTTAGGGTCGCGGGAGTATTGACAACAGGCGAAACGGGGGTATCGTTGGTGGATCCTTTGGCGTGATCCTCACGTGTCGCGTGACTACGATGTTGGCCAGGAACGGAGTGCCAACCATCATTGTACCAATCATCACCGTCCTGATACAGAGGAAGTGATCCAAGACCTGTCGGGAGCAGTGGGCTAGAAATGGAGTAGGGGCCGTCGTTAAGCGGGTAGAGAGGAAGAGGTTTAGGATGTGTCCGAAGTTGGAGGAGTGCGGCAATCTCCCTGTGCCCATGGATCGAAGCGATCAGGAGTGGCGTTCGACCAATGTTGTCTGGCCTGTCGGGATCGACATCGTGGCGTGTGAGCAGTCCCCTGACCACTTCCGTTTTCCCACTCCCGGAGGCCCACCAGAGCAGTGTTCGGCCATGGTTGTCTGGCTTGTCGGGACTAACATCATCGCGTGAGAGCAACAATCTTACCACCGATTCATTCGCATTCAATGAAGCGTGCCATAGTGGCGTTCGACCATCCTTGTCTGGCTTGTCGGGATTGATATTGTCCCGCGCAAGTAGTAGCCTCACCACCGCCTCATGCCCGTTCCCGGAAGCCGCTGATAGTGGCGTTTGACCAGATTTGTCTGGTGTGTCGGGATTGACGTCGTCGCGTGCGAGCAGTCCCCTGACCGCTCCCGTTTTCCCACTCCTAGAAGCCCACCAAAGTAGTGTTCTGCCGTCGTTGTCTGGCTTGTTGGGATTGACATCTTTGTGTGAGAGCAGCAATCTGACCACCGGTTCATCCGCATTCGATAAAGCGTGCAACAGCGGCGTCTGGCCATAGTTGTCAGGCTTGTTAGGATTGATCTCTCGTGTGAGCAGTAGTCCCACCACCGCCCCATGCCCATTTTCGGAAGCTGCTGATAATGGAGTTTGACCATAACAGTTTGAAGTATCGGGATTGACATCGCTCCGCGCAAGCAGTAGTTTCACTACCCACTCGTGCCCTTCGTAAGAAGCCCACCAAAGCGGTGTTTGACCAGCATTGTCTGCCTTTTCGGGATTAACACAGTCCTGTGTGAGCAATAGTTCCGCCACTGCTCGATTCCCCCTCCGGGCGGCCCACCCGAGCGGCGTAAACCCCTTCCAATCTCTTTGATTGACATCACAACCACCTACCTCGATCAAAGCAGCCACAACCTCAAAAATTCCGAAGTATGATGCACAGTGCAACCCAGCGAACCCGTGACTTGTGACTGGGGGAGAATTGTAATTCCGCGTTTGGTTGCAAAGTAACGTGGCAGATATATGGTTATCATACCGGGTTAGCAGCTCCAGCGCTAGAGACTTCGTGCGATCCGAGAGTCCCATTTTTGCGTGATTTCCCCAATAAAGAGAGGAATATTCGAGAAAAGGCATGTTTTGGAGGTTAAAGAAGCGATCGGCTCGAAGCCTCTTGACCCACTCATAATTTAGATAGGCTAAGCAGGTCTCTGCAAGTGTTTTGTGGGCATTGGACAAGGTACCCGAGCGAGAAAGGTGTTCCTGAAGCGTGTAGTGGATCAGGCGGAGCGTCGATGTCTGGTTGTCAACTACAACAAGCCCTAAGCATGACCCTATGACTGTCTCTTGCGGACGGATGTTCTCAGAATCTAGATCCATCGCCTCCGTATCTACCGCCAAAGCATGGCAGAGTTCGTCAATTCGCAATGGCCGCTCCGCATGGGATACCCACATTAGCACACCCATCCCGAGTGTTGATCGGCCATCCTCTTGTTCTCTTATTCGTTGTAGTGTTTGGTCGTATACACTGACTAGGTCTGCCCTAGTTGTCACCACCCTTCGCAACATTTCCTTTCTTCCCACCAGCGTAATTTCACCCAAGATTGCCCCAATATTCGATGCGACAAGGAGAAACCTTAGCAGAATGTCAACGAGTGGCTCAAATTTGGAATCGAGTTACTTCTTACATCTCCGAAGCATCTCCCAACATTGTTTTCATGATTTCATTTTTCAGATCCTCTGTCATCAGGTCTGGGCAGCCGTCATTGTCGATCATATGACTTAAGTATCTAGTGATATCTCCTTTGTTGACCACAATGTGTATGAAATAAACCCCGCTCATGAAATACTTGCCAAATTCTGCCAAAATATGCGGTCTCCCTGTAAGAAATAGTCGCGTATTTGGCGCATCTTGAACAATCTGCCGTAAGGCACCAAGAAACTCTGACCGATTCTTTGGCGGTAACTCGTCCACAGCGTCGACGCAGATGTATACACGGCCAATGGAACTGATTGCCCCGATGAACAATTGGAGCATGGCTGGCAATTGACAGCATTGGCCACCCCTCCATTTCGACTCGTTGAAGGCGTTTTGAATCTCGCGTTGGACCTCTGCGGTCCCCTGAAAAATCTGCCTGAGTAAATCCCCTATCATGCTTACCGCTGATTGGTCCCTCTGGGCCTGGTAATCGCAATAGAAACATAAAACCACGATATTCTGGCCACGAGTTTGGTCGCGCAAGGTGTCTATTACTAACGAACTAATTTTATTACTTGTAAGCATCGCGCATGGTTTCTAGAGAATCCCTACGTACCTTATGTAGGTCTTACCAACCCCTTGACCACCATAACATAGCAAGGTATGATTCACAGCGCCGTCTTGACCTTTGCTCCATGACTTGAACTCGCTCCTTTCTAGAACCCAATCCCCAACACCATGAAGCCGCTGGTTTCTCACATCCTGATGCCTGTTATAGGGTTTGAACGGAGATAACCATGCTTGGATCTGCAAAGACTCATTTAGTTCCATGTTAATGGTACTGAGGCTTTTTGTTATATTTTCAACGCTCCTATTCCCCTCGTGGAGGGGAATAGGCATGTTGTAGGCGGTGGGAGTGTTCGAGATGGCATGCGGGCAAGGATCACCGCGGCTGCTGGACTCTCCGTAACCCATTGGTAATGGATTCATGGCGGATAATGTTGGATTATAAGTGAGATGACAGTATAGCGGCGCTACCGTTTTTCGAAGCGGTTGATAAAGGTCTCTTTCTATCGCGCAGAGCAGAGCGGGGATCGTTGTCTTGTGCTCGGGTGTCTGGTATTTCGGGCGTGGTAACACAAGGTCTTGTCCAGCATGTTGCTCTCGCAAGCGCCACTTTCCCTTAGTACTTGTAGTACAAGTACCGGTAGTGCGCCTGACTTTTTGGTATAATAGTAGCAAAAAAATTAAAATTGCCCTGAGACTTTTCTTTTTGTGGGAAAACAATGTCTTGGCAGAATTTGAAAGTTCAATTATACACCCCCTCTTCGGGAGTTCAGAATTGAGTGGATGTTTCTATAGGAAATGATGCCTTACTGTTTCCAGTTCTATGAATAATTTGTAATTATGCGCATTTTCTCCAGCATAATATCTTAGTGTGAAATCCGCTAATCCTGCGGTAAAATTGCATGCCTCGTCGCTTTTTTTTGGCCCACCTGTACTCGAGTAGTAATTCTATCACATCTGTACCCCAGCTGCAAGGAGGTGAGAGTGGGGTATTCCCTTGGCGTGGAAATAATTAGCCCCTGCTCCTTCGTGGAAGAGCCACCAGACACGGTACGGGAAAGCGATCCCCGCCCCGCTCCTCGAAAGGTATAGCCGTCCGTCAACCGCTGCGATAGACAACAGTGCCGTTATTATCTCACCCGCCACCGAACCTTATCCGCTACTGACACCTTGCCGACTGGTCACAGAGGATCTTGTGGGAGTGATCCTCGCTAGTGCAGCACATCCGACACCCGTGCCAACCATAGTCTGCCCAACCGTATTCGCCCTTACATGTATAACGTTGGAAATGTGTCGAGCTTTAATACTATTGTGGAAGTATATCAAGACTCTTCGTGGGTCCAACCATGGTTGTCACCACTTGAACCCCATAAAAGGCACGAGGATGTGAGAAACCGTCGACTTGATGGTATTGGGGAATGGCTTCTACAGAGGAGTGAGTTCACATCATGGAGCAACGGGCGGGACAACACCGCGAATTCTACTTTGCTATGTTACGGGGACCAAGGGGTTGGCAAGACCTATATAAGGTAGAAGAGTATCCTTTAGAAATCATATACGATGCTTATGAGTGATAAAACTAGTTCGTTGGTAATAGACACCTTGCACGACCAAGCTAGCGGCCAAAATATCGCGGTTTTGCCTCTCTATTGCGATTACCAGGCGCAGAAGGAGCAATCAGCAGTAAACATGATAGGGGGTTTGCTCAGGCAAGTTGATTGGAGGGCAGCGGGGGTTCAACGCGAAATTCGAACCGCTTTCCACGAGTCAAACAGGGGAGGTTGGCGCGGCCTTCGCATGCCGGAGATGCTGAAATTATTCGTCAAAGTAACCGGTTTCATTGGCCAAGTATACATCTGTGTCGACGCTGTAGACGAGTTACTCCCACAGAATCGATTAGAGTTCCTTCGAGCGTTACGACAGGTTATTCACTATACGCCAAATACGCGACTATTTCTTACAGCAAGGTCTTGTATCCGCGCGGAACTTGGCGAGCATCTAGTGGAGGACCCCTACACCATAAGAATTATGGCAGACCAAGGGGATATTGTCAGGTACCTAAACCGTATGCTCGACGATGATCGGGATATGGACTTGATGACGGAGGATTTAAGGAACAATATTATTGAAACGATCTTGGGCATGGCTTCGGGAATGTATGTAGGGGAAACCTTATTTAAGTTTGGATTACTGATTGATATTCTGGCAAGGTTTTCTCTTGCTGCATTGAGTATCGCTGCAATCTTGGGCGAGACGACCTTAGCGGGAAGAAAGAAAATGTTACGGAGGGTGGAGGAGACCGGCGTGGATCTGGATAGTGTGTACGCTCAAACGCTACAACGAATAAGGGAACAGGCTGGTGACCGATCAAGACTTGGGATCGAGGTGCTAATGTGGGTATCCCACGCGGAGCGGCCGCTGCGGATTGACGAACTCTGCAATGCCCTAGCCGTAGAAATGGAGATGACAGATCTAGACCCTGAGAACATTCGGTTGGGGAGGACCATCCTAGGGTCATGTTTAGGGCTTGTTGTAATTGACGCCCGGACATCGACGCTCCGCCTAATTCATTACACGCTTCAAGAGTATCTTTCTCACTCGGGTAACTTGCTAAAGGCCCACGAAACACTTGCGGAGACGTGCCTGGCCTATCTAAATTATGAACAGGTCATGGGGCTTCCCACTAATAGGATCCCTCATCCCCAAGACATGCCATTTTTTGAATATTCCTCCATCTATTGGGGAAGCCACGCAAAAAGGGGGCTTTCATATCGTTCAAAATCACTCGCGCTGGAGCTGCTAACCCAGTATGATAACCATGTATCTGCTACTCTACTTTTCAACCAAATGCAGAGTTTCGACTCTCCTCCAGTTACCAATCACCTATTTACCGGTCTGCACTGTGCATCCTACTTCGGAATTGTTGAGGCTGTGGCTGCTTTGATCGAGGTGGAAGGTTGTGATATCAATAAAGGAGATTGCAAGGGTTTTACACCGCTCATGTGGGCCGCCCGAAGGGGGAATGAAGCGGTGGTTAGACTGCTACTTACGCGGGGCGACCTTGATCTCCACAAGCAAGACAACGACGGTAACGGCCCAGAGTGGCATGCATCCTCAAATGGGCATCAGGGGGTGATGGCCCTCCTGCCCGCACGGCGTAACGTCAATCCTGGTCGGCCAGGAAACTATGTGAAAACACCGCACTGTTACACTTCTTGAATGGGTATGAGGGGGACGATAAGACTATTGCTCACATGGGACGGCGTCAGCCTTGATGAGCTAGTGGCTATGGTCGAACACCACTCTGGCGGGTTTCTTTGGATGGCCGGGAGGGGGCGGTAAAGCTACTCATACGGGACGACATCAACCAAAACCCCACGATCCAGACAACTATGGTCGGACACTGTGATGGTGGTCGGCTTCCGAGGTGGGTAAAAGGAAGCAGTGGCACAACCCCTCACGCGGGACGATGTCAACCCCCAGCGGCCAGACGACATCGGCGAGATGTTACTCCTAATCGCTAATATTCATGGGCATCGGGAGACTATAGAAACTCTCTAGCTTTGGATAACCGGAATCTCTAGTGTGAATTAACATCACCAGGAGGTTTGTCTGCATTTCATCTCTGTACACACCTTCGTACATAACCTTCGCGATGATTGCTGTATACCTACCCGTTATCAGCACAGGTTGTGTTCCTCCTCCGAACCTCTTTATAGCCGTTTAATGTATCGTTATTATCCCGCCCAGGCTCTCACACCCCCTTTCATCTGATACAATTATTCCTAAATATTGATCTTCGAACTAAAATTTTAGTTAGTGATTACGCGCGGGAAGTCTCCTAGCATATACTGCACGTTTCTTCCCTTCTATGTCCCGTAGCAGGTTTGTCCACGGTCGTCTTTAGCGGCTAGAACTGTTGAAAATTCACGAAGGTTTCATATCTCGGACATAATTGAAACACTGATTGTGGATGGCTGAGTAGACCTTTGTTAGAAGAAGATTGCAGAATTGAGGTGTATTGTATCAGGAGAGTGATGGTGTGTTTGGTTCAGGATTTAGACGGAGCAGGAATGTTTGGGATGTTTTAGGAATGCATAGGGAATATGGAGAGTTGGGAATTAAAGTTTGCTGGGGGTTGAGATGGGTTGGTGTCTCGCTGTGATGATTGGGGAACGGAAGGCGGTATCAGAACTGTAAAGAATTATGGAAGATGAGGGAAACAGTGGAAGAGGATGAAACCAGAAAGGGGGAATAAGGGAATAAGGGATTCGGGGAAGTTTGAGGGAGTTGTGTGGGAGGATCGAGAGGTTGAACCAAGACGGGAGAGACGATGGGCCATGCTGAGGAAGAGCTTTTCTATAAAATCAAGTTCGTGTATATATAAGACACCTCCGGCGACATAGAAATGATAAGGACCTCAAGATACTCTCTACCGAACATAGCCTGATTTATGAAGAACCACCGCTATGCACAGATTTTTGAAATCAGAGCTTAAAACACAAAAATCGTCGACACCTTCACCCAAACCGTACAAACAGCAAGCTTCCAGTGGTCATCAGTATTGTGAAGAATTGATCAATGCATACATGCTCGAATCAATGCATACATGAAGGCAACACAAATAGAGTATTATAATAAAGAACTTCGGTTAAGGAGAAAAGGAAAGCTAAATTTATTCAACCACGGTATTGCTGGTAGTATTACGCACCAGAATTGGGTTTAAGTGATTCGGATTGGTTTCCCTCACGGGTTACTTGAGGGAAAAAGGAAGGAGAGAATAGTAGAAGAGAAAACCTTCGCCTACTGTGGGGTAGTCGGATAGGGGAAACATTTGCCACAGGCTATGTTCTCTGGGGTGCGTGAGCTATTGTATCTCCTGAACTATTTTGTTGTTCTACTTTAGACTTCGACAGCGAAACGATACAAGGGGAGTGACAAGAGATGAAACGAAACGAAACGCCAAGCAACTCACAACGAAAACGATCGCACAAGGGCGGGGAAAAATCTTTTCACTTCCAACAACCTCAGGCTCACGCTCAACGACAACTACATCCACTGACTGACTAACTAAGGGCGATCACAGGAGTATATATCAATCACAAAGACATCATATCCATCCATGAGGCGCCACACTACTCCATGCAAGTCTCTCCTTCCCTCGTGAGCACTCCCGGCTAACTAAAAAGAAAACAAACACTTTCCCACCTCCGGGCTTCCAGCTCTTTCCGGCTGATCTTACAGTACTTCCGCTTTTCTTCCGACTTTCCCGAAAGCTGCAAAATCCCAAAACTATCGCGCATTCCTGCATTCGCAATGCTTTCCCGAACGTACAAACCAAACGCCCAAAGCCGAACCGTATACCCAAAGCCAAAGCGAGTCTCCGAAGACAAACCCATGCCTGAATCCTCAGCACATCTCCGAACACAAACCTATGCCCGATGCCGGAGCCATATGCCCGTATCCTCAGCGCATATCCGGAGCCGCGAGCGAGCGCGCTCCCGGGGGCTATCTGGGCGGGGGGGGGGTATCGTGAGAGTATAGCAAGCAGCATCATTTCCAACATTCTATGGACGTGTTCAAGTACCAGACTGTATGACAGTGGAAGGATTGGGACTCTGTTAGTGCTGGGTACGAACGGGTTAGTACTGAACTGGCTCCGAGAGTAGATGATCCACAGGAGAACCTCAGTGAGGCTTCGGCTTTTAACGTGTCCTCGAAATTCCCTCCCGGCAAGTCCAGAGTTCGGCTGCCTGTCGCTCTACTAAAGTGGTGCCTTTTTCTATTATCTACCTCTTGGACAAAAGTTGCCGCTGGTAGACCCGGGCGCGATAGTACTCCTGAAATACAAAAATAGCCGAAATCCACAGTCCCTGGAATACCGATTGGCAGGCCTACCTCTTAATCAGTTAACACAAAGGAAATATCAATAGATAGCTAGGGATCTAGTAAATGTAAAGTTCAGATTTCTGTAACAAATTCCTTTGTTCTGTAGGTAGCACCGGTCAATTGGCGGGCTCTATCCTCAAATGGAGCAAAGTGCCAAGAATTCGTATCGGTTCCCGTAGAAAAAGATACATGTTTTGGAAATTACTACCGTTAACTTCTGAACTGAATAGCGTAGCTATAGTTTATTTAATACGACATCATATGCCCCAATACTTAAATATCACAATTAGAATAGGAACACTATTTCACCAAGAATTGATTTACTTGTCCTGCAGGTGGTCCAGTTCTAGTGCTTGAAAAAATATCATTCCTGGTGTAAAGTGGCTACTAACGATGGCTTTTATCAGGACACCACTCATGGATGTGTTCTGGCAATTCCTAAAATCCCTTGCCTTTTCCCTCAAAGCTAAGTTCTTGTTTCAGCTTTCTACTTGACCCGCACAATTTCTTCTCACGAAATCAACTGCAAGAATGCTCCTTCGCGGGGCTTGAATCCAAAGGTCCCTCCTTTCTCTGCTCCCTATATATTAATTATAACCTTTAATAGTGCTCTAGCTCCCCGGACCGCTGCTATCGTAGTTCATACTCTGATACTTATATCCCCCGCTGCAGTTAGCACCCATTCTTGCACGATATATTTGCTGAAACAGGGGAGGCTGAATCTAGGATGTGGAAAAATTTTCTGTACAAGTTATTTGAGAGACGAAATTATAGCAGATTGGGATGGTGTCACTCGTACCAAGTAATAACCTTTTATTACTCCAATTTGGCCCCCCTGTTCTGCAGGAAGGCAATTATGATATGGAAAGGTCCTTGATTGTACATGATACCTGTCGTGCAATCTAATCAGACTTCTTTATACGGGAGGAATAGTCTCCGTACTAGGCATTTGTCTTCGGTTACTATTCACTGGCAAGTCAGGGATGCCCACAGAGTAATTACATACCAGTAGGATGTTGGTAACAATGCTGGGGGGGGGGGGGGTCCAACAGACGGCAGGTATGAGGAATGACGCCGGACACATGTAGGAAAGAAATGAGGGACCGTAGGGGATGGTTGAGGACCGCCGGGGCTGTAGACAAACTATGAGTGATATATTGTGATGCTATGTAACAGACACAATAAAGGATATCTGCAAGAAAGAGATGAAGGTTAAATAGATCATCGGGCGCTCTAAGTGTTAAGATAAGACTGAGCCAATCATTCCGCTACGGACCTTATTTTCTCTTTTAAATACTCCCATAAGTCTTTTGCTTAAACCATAGTCAAGCTGGTGGTGGCACAACAAAGCCAAAGAACCGATGCAACCGAAGTTGACTCGCGGCACAATGCCTGGGATTTTCCAGAAGAGTTACAGGGAAACTCAATTGACCCTCTCGGATCCGGATATCTGAAACCAATATCAGAACTTTCCGAAGGCGATGGTGCTGGGGCCCTTGCCGGTGGGGGTATGCTTGTAGATTCGCGCAGGTGGCCCCTGAGTTATAATTTGGAAAACACTTTTTGGCTTTTTTATTCCTTAAAGATGCATTCTTCCTCGCATATTAGATTATAAACTATGAGTGGAATCCAATCATGAGCTTGAAGCTTCTGAGCATACCAGCCAAAGAGATGTAACAGAAAAATACCACAGGGCACTGCCGGGCCCGGTAGGGCATCCGGCCCTACCTCCATCTGCCCTAGTCCGTCCATGGACTTGAAAAAAGACGGAATACCACTGGCCGTCCGTCCGGTCCTACCTCCAAGATGGACGGACTGGACAGTTCGGAACACTGATGCTCCTAGCTCGTAAGAGAAAATAAATACGATAGAGAGTAGGGCGGAAGGAGCAAAAGGGAGCACTAAGGGCGTAGAACATATACGAAATAAGAGGAACAGATATGTTGGATCTAGTGAGAAACCTAGATATGATGTAGAACTTGCTAAGATAAAGATTGTACTTGGCGTCTCCACCTTTCCCTCAGCCACTATCCCCACTGGTAAAAATATCTCAAGACTACAAGGTAGCTTGGCCACATCAAGCACAGTGGATAGGGAAATTATTCTCTTCTCTAGTCGACTCATTCCGCCCTATAAGACCTGGGCGGACCGCCGACATAGGGCTTATAATGCGTCTGCTCTTACTTAACTCCCTTGGCTGGAGGGGCCTTTTCTCTTGAGGGGAAAGAGATTAAGCAGCAGCGATCCCTGGATAGAGTTTCTGAATAGCGAAGGCAATCTGGATGTGAGAGTCCCTTTGGATTTATTGCTTCTAAAAAGTGCCATGTATCTACTTTTGATGAAAACTAGCTCCCAGTTTTCCACAATGATCCCTTTCGATCACCTCCTCCCGCCTCCCTGGAATGAGAAAGCTCCTATACCAATGTGAGAAATAAGGGCCGCACAGCGGTAGACCATTGAGCAAAAGAATTCACATGGAGATTAGGCACTTTATATGAAGGATATGAAAATGCAGCATCCACCGCCCGCACCTCGTTCATTAACACTCTCTAATACTAAACCAACTGTAAAGACAGGTGTATAAGTAAAAAAACAAATAACACATGCTGACCTTTCTATGATTCACTAGACCTATCTCTATATTTCCCCACATGCCCTTATTCCTTCGTGCGCTCCCGTGTTAGCAACGGAAAGGCGTATCGGAATAATCCGTTGTTAAACAATCTATCTCATACCCGAGCCATCCGCAGAGCGCCCGGACGACCCGTCACACCGCAACCATCAAAGCCAGTCACACCTTTCTAACATCCCGTACAATACGTCTTCGTGCAGGGCTCCACTGCCTTATCTCCACCTCCGTTGAGATTCATCAATCCGGGCGCCGGGTGACCGGTGCTCTGATACCCGCTCTCTCACTCGTCTTATAGGCTAAAAAAAACTCAACTAATGAAAAGCATAAATAATACCAGTACCAGTCCACCAATTCTAGCATTACGGCCGGGGGTGCTACTGGGTATGGTTGTGAGGATGGGCTCACGAGTCCGTTGTAATCGGGAAAAGTTGAAGACAGGACGCAACTAAAAACATGCCGGGATTTACCCCTCCGGGTCAAAAAAAAAGGATCCGAGAACCACGCAGAAATATACATTAAACTATGAGGATACGCCTGAAGAGCGATACAGCCCACTCATATTACCAACCTTTCACTCTCATATATCTAGAATTGCCTACAACAGGAATGGGCCAGGTTAATTCTGGCACACTCCCATAATATACTCTCGCTTAGTCTGAGATATGTCGCCATTTCTAATATGTTTTTTTGCTATGCTGCACTACAATGGTAGAAGTAGAGAAAGAAATGCGAATTTGAAAATTTCCCGCCCCTTCCATAATATTTTTGGATGTGTGTGAGAGACCTTGACATGTTTTAGATCCTGGTGGGGATCTGTTCTGTCTTGGGAATCTTCAGTATTAGTATGTTTTCCCTACTACCGGTACTCTCTCTTCTATATTTAGCCACTGGGATAAATCTCTATTAGCAGGGGGTATGGGGGGCTAGAATTATACCGCAAAACATGGGAGAAAATGGCCTTTAATATGGCATGATATTAGATAAGAGGATATATATGAATAGACGAACAAAGTCTTTCGAGGCTCAATACGATCACAACACCCTTTGCCAAACACCATGGGAAAAAAGGACCCGGGAACATTGAACGCGAATATTATACATATCAAAGTGTTTTCATGCGATAGGCCCATGACCAAGACAGTTTCGAGGATCGGGGTTTGGGAAAGCTGAAAAAACAGGAGGTGGGGGAGAGTGTATCTGCGTGATGCTAGGGAGATATACCGGGCGACTTGAAAGGGCTTATAAAGTAGGATGGGAACCAGGGCGATTCCGGTAATGAGTGTGTATGTCAAAAACGTTGCGAAAGCGGTGAGAATTACCTGTGTGTTAGAGAGAATAATGCAGGTTGATGTCTTTTTTAATCGGTAGTAGGGATTTTGGTTGTCCGAGACTGGAGGAATGCGGCAATCTCCCTATGCCCATTCATAGAAGCGACCAGGAATGGCGTCCGACCAACGACGTCTGGCTGGTCGGGGTTGGCACCGTGTCCGAGCAGTTGGGCGACTACTTCCTTTTTCCCACTCCCGGAAGCCCACCAGAGGAGTGTTCTACCATAGTTGTCTGGCTTGTCAGGGTTGACATCGTTCCGTTTGAGCAGTAGTCCCACCACCGATACATGCCCATTCAATGAAGCGGGCCACAGTGGTGTCTGACCATTATCGTCCTGTTTGTCTGGATTGACATTGTTCAGTGCGAGAAGCAGCGCCACTACTGCCTCATGCCCATTCTCAGAAGCGCACCAGAGTGGTGTTCGACCGTTGCTGTCTGGCTTGTCAGGGTCGACGTCGTCGCGTGTGAGAAGTAGTCCGACCACCGATTCATTCCCATTCTCAGAAGCACACCAAAGTGGTGTCCGACCTTCCTTGTCTGGCATGTCGGGATTAACATCTTCCCGTGTGAGCAGTAGTCCCACAACCGCTTCATTTCCCCTCCGAGCGGCCCACATGAGCGGTGTGAAACCCTCACCGTCCTGCTGGTTGATATCACAGCCTTCCAACTGGATCAGAGCATCCACAACCTCCACAACTCCCAAGTAGGATGCGCAATGCAAACCCGTAAACTGGCGCTTGATAAGTGGGGGAGAATCGTGACTCTGCGCTTGGTTGAAGAGCAAGGTAGCAGATATATGGTTATGATACGGGGCTAAGTACTCCACTGCAAGCGATTTCGCGTAGTCTGATAGTTCTATTTTTGCGTGGCTTCCCCAATAGAGAGATGAGTATTCGAGAAAGGGGTTTTCAAGGAGGTCGGGGAAGCGATCGGCTCGAAGCCCCTTGACCTGCTCATAATTTAGATAGGCCAAGCATCTTTCGGCAAGTGTTTTGTGGACATGAGGCAGGACATCAGGCTTGGAAAGGTATTCTTGAAGAGTGTAGTCGATCAGCCGGAATGTCGATGTCTCCCAGTCAATTACAACGAGCCCTGAGCATATCTTTCGGACTTCGTCTTGCTGCAAGATATTCTTAGGGTCTACGCCCATCGACCCAGGTTCTACCGCGAGAGCATGGCGGAGTTCGTCAATCTTTAACGGTCGCTCCGAGTGTGATACCCACATTAGTGCCTCGATCCCAAGTCTTGATCGGCCACCCTCCTGTTCTCTTATTCGCTGTAGCGTTCGGGAATACACACTCTCCAGGTCCGAGCTAGTGGTCGCCACCTTCTGCAACATCTCTCTTCCCTTTTCCATGGATGTCTCCTCCAAGATTGCGTTGATATTCAATTTAGCAATCAGAAACCTTAGCAAAGCGTCAGCAAGCGATCTAAACTTGTAATGTATCTATTCTTACTTACGTCCCTAAAGCCTGTCCGGGGACTATTTTCATGATATCATCTTTCAAATTTTCTGTGACCGGCCCTGGACACTGGTGTTTAGAGTATTCTATCTTTATGCTTACGTAGCTAGCGATATCTCCCTGGTCGGCCACCACGTCTATGACACAGCCCTCCTTCGCGAAATGTTTGACAAATTCTGGGCGGATATGCGGCCTCGTTGTAAGAAATAGTCGGGCATTTGGTGCTTCCTGAATAATCCGTTGTAGCGCGCGAAGAAGCTCTGATCGATCCTCGGGTAGCAACACATCAACAGCGTCAACACAGATGTATGCTCGGCGGATGGAACTGATTGCTTGGACAAACAATTGGATCATGTCCGTTAATTGAAGGCTTTTACCACTCCTCTTTTTCGACTCATTGAAAACCCTCCGAATTTCGCTTTGAATTACTGGCAGCTTCCAATTAACCTGCCTGAATAGGCTCCCTATGATGTTTACCGCCGATTGTTCCTTCTGCACCTGGTAATCGCAATAGTGACATAAAATGACAGTATTCTTCAGAGGAGATTGCCTGCATAAGGTGTCTCTCACTAGGGCACTAATTCCATTACTTGTTAGCATCGCCTATGACTTCTGGTGAATATTCTCCTACCTTAGATAGGTTTTTCCGGCCCCCCGGTCCCCGTAACATAGCAAAATAGGATCTACTGAACCATCCTCACCCTTGCACCATGTCTGGAACTCATTCTTCTGTAGAACCCAATCTCCAATGCCACCAAACCGACTCCAACAAAGCTCTTGATACCTCCTACCTGGGCTGAGTGGTGATAACCATGCTTGGATCCGCGAAGACTCTTCATATATTCCCACCTTGATGTTGGCGTAGCCAGCTGAAAGACTACAGCATATTGAGATTCCAAAGTCTGCCGCATTCCAGAAGGACCCGTTCCGCCATAGTGGGTAGTTAGGGGATTGGATCCAAGTAGTAAGGGTATTAGACATGCCATCCGGGCGAGGATTATCACTACCACTAGATCCTACGTCACCGGTCGGGGGTGCACTCATAGCGGATAAGATTCGGTGGTAAATGATATATTGTATAACAGCGCTGTGGTTTCTCGGGGCGGTTGACGGACTGCTCTTTCTGTTGTGCGGAGCTGAGCGCGGATGGCTCTTTTGAACGGTGTCGACTGGTCATTTTACGAGAATGGGCTAATTATTTACATTCTAAGGAAATACCCCACTTTCACCCCCATGTGAGTGAGGCACAGATATGGTAGAATTATAAAGTATTCGGAATTCTCTCACGTTTGTGAACACTGCTGCTATCACATAAGGGCAAAAGATCTGCCGGAGTCTCGGGAATTTGGTGGCATGCAATTGCAGCCATGCCCACAAACGTCAGAAAATTACGAGTATTACGATATCTGTAGGCTCTCACGACTGCAAGTTTATCGGGTCGGAAACCCTACCCGCATCGTAAAACTTGAGTATATCACAAACAGCCTCGATGGACACAACCACTCGCCTGGTGGCCTCTTGTGCCCCGGCGGCCACGTTGGAAGTTTCAAATCTTGGCTCATCACAAAGGGAGGTATCATCACATCACCCTGTGAGGCACTTTTGTATGGGCTGTGAGGTAGTCATTGCCGGGGCCTGAAGGAATACGCGCAGTACTCGTACCACAAGGACTTGTAATTTTCTGACGTTAGTAAACACAACTGCTATTGCATACAGGCAAAAAATCAGCCCGAGTATCAGTAATTCAACATATTTTACCCTAGTTACACCAACAAGGCTTCCACTAGAGAAACAAAACTCTAAAACTCTAAAACCGCCAAAAACCGCCTCGCATCCCAAAGACCTCCACATCAGGGAACCACAAAACCGCTCAGCCTGCCGCTCTCGCGGGCGCTCACTCGGACTAGCCAAGTCTCAGGAGTTTGCTGGTATGCAATAGCAGCGTTCACAAACGTCAGAAAATTACGAGTAACTTAGAGTACCAGAACCAGGGTTCGGTAAGAAGTGATTCGTAGGAATTTCCCTACCCTGGTAATGCACTCTGCAGTACAAGTACTACCGGTAGAGGACTTGAGCGTTGGGCCGATTATCCGTTCTAAAGTGTTCTTCGTGGCCCTGTTTTAAACAGGACTGGTTGTGTTGCGAACTTCGGTTTCGGTAGGGGCTGACGAACCAGATAAAGGAAGGAAACATCCTGGAAGCGTTTTGAGGCTCTCTCACGAACCCACAACTGCCGCTCGGCGAGCCTCGGCGGGTTCTCTATTTCTTTGTTCTTACAGGTAGCATGTGCCTGTATGGAGCAAATACGATATTCTACCGCGAATGAATTTATCCCCTTAACCGGTGGGAAAATATCGTGCTACACAAGTTACAATGCTACTCTACTGTTTTTGAATAGTACCGTAAAAATTGGAATACCGGTAATCGAGTCGTGTGCTGTGTAGTCAGAGTTGACCCTTCTGGTAAGGTCTGGTGTTTCTTTCTTTCTTTCTTTCTTTCTATTCCTCTCAGAGGGGCCCCTTGCGGCGTTCCTCGTCCCGATTCCAAAGTAGGGAAACCTCAATGATACCGTATTGTCTTGAATAAGAGAGAATACCGGTATCTCCGGTCGCCTAAACATCCCTTCTAAGTAAGGCGGCCTTTTGTTTTGCTGGCATTTTCTCCCGCCAACATCTAAATAGGAAACTCGGACGCCCTGAGTCAATTCTCTCTAGATAATACTCGTAGGGTCTATTATTCTAGTTTTTACGGTACTGGGGGGCGAGCATTAGTCTGTCGAATTTTGGCTCATGGGATGAAATTACTGTGTGTATCCATTTTTTAATTTTTTTCAGCAGATACACTCCCCTCCGCGGAGTTTTCGAGGAAAAAGAGGTACCACAGCAATGTCTTGGTGGCAGAAAAAGTTCAGGTACAAGATTTCACCAGGTATCCAAGGTCTGAATTTAAGATTCGGCAGCAACACCCTCATCACTAGTCACTTTCTAAGGGCTACACCATAAGAAATACATGTAAACCTTGCAGCCATGATACCACTTAATATGGCTATCCTGTCCTGAATCACATCTGCCAACTGCTCTGGTATACTATCTATAGGTCAATATTTGGCCGAGCCTTGTGCTAGTACCGGAACCATTCTTGATTCCAGGTTGTCGCCGGGGTGCCACTCTTTCCGCAAAAACTTTGCGGAGACCGTACTGACCAGGGCAAAACATGTTCCGCCGTATCCCGAGGGAAATCGACGATTGGATATCTTCGAGTAGTTTTCCTCTTGAGGTCAGTTATGATCTCCTGATGCCCATGCATATATGCGATCAGGAGTGGCGTTCGACCAATGTGGTCTGGTCTCTCAGGATCGACACCTCTGCGTGCGAGAAGTCGCGTGACCACTGCCTCGTTCCCACTCCCAGAAGCCCACGAAAGCGGTGTTCGACCATAGTTGTCTGGCTTGTCAGGGTTGATGTCGTCCCGTGCGAGCAGCAGTTCCACAACCTCATCGTGCCCATGCAAACAAGCGCGCCAGAGTGGCGTTTCTCCACTATCACTCGGCTTGTCAGGATTGACATCCCTCCGTGCAAGCAGCAGTCTCACAAGCCCCTCATGCCCATCTGAGGATGCGCGCCAGAGCGGTGTTTGGCCATGATTTTCTGGCCTATCGGGATCGACATCAGTCCGTTCGAGCAGTATCCTCACAACCCCCTCGTGCCCCTCCAAAGAGGCGGTCCAGAATGGTGTTTGACCATAGATGTCTGGTATGTCGGGATTAATGTCGCCCAGCGTGAGTAGCAGTCTCACCACCCCTTCATTCCCCCTCCGAGCTGCCCACATGAGCGGTGTGAACCCCTCACAATCGCTTTGATTGACATCACAGCTTTCCACCTTGATCAAGGCAGCCACAATCTCAACGACTCCGAAGTAGGATGCACAGTGCAAACCGGTGAATTGGTGATCAGTAACTGGAGGAGAATCGTAGCTCTGGAGATGGTTGAAAAGTAGGGTGGCAGACACATGGTCACCATACATGGTTAGAAGCTCCATCGCAAGTGATTTCCCGCAACTTGAAAGTCCCCGTTTTGCATGGCTTCCCCAATAAAGAGAAGAATATTCGAGGAAGGGGCTATCTCGGGGGTTAGGGATCCTATTGGCGGGGAGTCCCTTGATCTGCTCATAATTTAGATAAGCCAAGCACGTCTCCCCAATGGCTTCATGGGCATCGGGCAGGATACGCGGGTCGGAAAGGTATTCCTGAAGTGTGTAGTGTATCGGCCGAACTGTTGATGCCTCCTCGTCAATTACAGCAAGCCCCAGGCACGACCCTAGAACCACATCTTTCGGCCGGATGTCCTCAGGGTCTAGATTCGTCTTCTCCATGCGGACCGCCAGAGCATGGCAGAGTTCATCAATTCGCAACGGTCGCTCCGCGTGGGATATCCACATCAACACCTTGATTCCAAGGCTGGATCGGTCGCCCTTCTGTTCTCTTATTCGTTGTAGCGTTTGGGCATACACGCTATCCAGATCCACGCCGGTTACCGCCACCTTCGATAACATTTCCCGTCTCCCCGCTAGGGAGGTCTCCCCCAATATTGCATCAATATTCAATGCAACGAGTAGAAACCTTACCAGAACATCAGTGAGTAATTCAAAGTTGAAATAGAGTTGCTCCTACTCACATCTCCGAAGCCTTTCCCAACATTGTTCTTATTATATCATTTTTCAGATCCCCGGTCATCAAGTCTGGATCTTGGGCATTGTCATCCTCTATCTTCTGGGTCAAATAACTCGCGATATCTCCTTGGTCTGCCACTATCTTTATGACATATGCCCCCTCCAGCTGCCTGACAAGTTCTGCCTGAATAGATGGCCGCGTTGTAAGAAACAGCCGTGTATTTGGCGCATCTTGGATAATCTGTTGCAGTCCTCGAAGAAACTCTAGCCGATCCTTTGGCAGTAACTCATCCACAGCGTCAACACAGATGTATACTCGGTCAATGGAACTGGCTACTTTGATGAATAACTTCAGCATGCCCGGCATGCGAAGGCCCCGACCACCGCTCCTTTTCGAATCGTTGAAAGCCCTTTGAATTTCGCCTGGAATCCCCGCTTCCCCCCAAACCTGCCTGAGTAGACCCCCGATCATGTCTATCGCTGATTGCTCCCCCTGAGTCTGGTAATCGCAATAGAGACCCAAAACGGCCGTATTCTGTCCGGGAGTCTGGCAATTCAATCTGTCTATTACTAGCGAGCTAACACCATCACTCGTAAGTACCATCCATCATTTCTGGAGAATACCCTTTTACCTTATGTAGGTTTTTCCAACTCCAGGGTCCCCATAACATAGCAAGGTAGGATTCACAGCGCCGTCCTGGCCCTTGCTCCATGACTCGAACTCGCTCTTTCCTATAACCCAATCCCCAATACCATCTTGCCGCTGGCGACTCACATAGTTATGCCTTTTATGGGGTTCAAGTGGCGACAGCCATGTTTGGATCCAGAAAGACTCCTGATCCACTCCCACGCTGATGTGGGTATTGATGTTGGTGTTAAAGCTGTTTGCCACATTCCCAACATTCGTATTGAAGTGGCCGGTAACAATATTGGATAATCTATCCCGGCCAGGACAGCCGACGGGATTTGATCCCAGATACTCCATAGGTGATGTATGAAAAACGGAAAAGGCTCGGTGGTAGGTGTAGTCTACCGGGGCGGTCGACAGACGCCTCCGCTTTTTGCACAAAGAAGAGTGAGGATCGCTTTTGGTGTCTAGTGGTCCTTTCGCAAGGGGGAGTGGGCTAATTATTACCATGCCAAGGAAATACCCCATCTCACCTCCTCGCGGTATCATAGGTATAATACTATCTATTTTTTTTAACGAGTCTCTAGTTCCGGAGACTTTAAAAAAAAGGCTAGTGTGACACAGATACAGTACTGGTAGAATTACAAAATTTTATGGAACCCGTAGGCTACCGCAGGTTTATGAGCCGGATACCATGCCCTACTTGTGTCACGACAGGGTTTATTCCTTGGGCGGTGTGAAACGGTAAAATTCGCTCCCAGCACGCCAAGGCCAGATCGGGCAGCTATTAGTTATGCTTGGTTTCAATATGACATATCATAATACCGTAAATTCTGGGTAAACTCGACCCGCCGCCATGCTTCTTAAGGCAGCCACTATTCCTCTCAAAGGCTAACCCCGTGGCGAATTCGCTCTTTCGGGGATAGTAACTACCATACCGGGAATGGTGGCGGGTCGAGTTTACCCAGAATCTACGGTATTATCATTTGTATAATATAGACTGCAGGAGCAGCCACCTTTCCGTGCTTAGGTGCACCTAACAGCCTTACAATCTGGGAAGCCAACCTAATCCTGCGTATCGCGCAATACATGTTTACTGGAAAATCAGATTTTTCAGCCTTTTAATGCTTAAATTGAAAATATTGGTATAATTTCGTAGGCGTTGCAGATAACTGATAGCAATGGGAATTGGACACAATATAGTTTATTTAAGATAAAATTTCACACTTGCGCTATTGAGACAATCTGGATCTAAGGGAATACCTACCCAAGTTCTCTCACGTACCTAAGCTATTAAGGGAATACCGTAAAACCCGAAATAATTGGGAATCACGCTAGGACGCTGGAGTTGCCCCTCCCGGTAAGGTCTGTTGTATTTTTCTCTTTTTCCTTGCCTGAAGTGAGGGCTGAAAGAGAATCTTATTGATGTGCTTTTCTCCCCCTAATCCAAAGGGGGGGGGGGGTTCTGGACGTCCTAGCACCATTCCCAATTATTTCGCTTTAGGCGGTATTCATAAGTCATACATATTTACGCGGGTGTATATAATGACTTAGCACTGTAGGTCAGCTTAGATACCGCATAATCTGGTGAGGCTCGTTTTCACGCTAAACGGTTGAAAGAAAGCCCGGCGAAATATCGAGCTTTGCTGAGTAGAGAATAACCTTCAGGGGTAGGATTTTCACAAATATTTATGATACGCTCGGTATGTTTTTCACAGAATTTGTCCCCTATTTCAGGGCACAGCTAACCGGGAAGGGTTTCTTTGAGGAATCCTGACTCCCACCTTATTCTGACCTCTTAGAGAGAAAATGAGTTTCACCAGATTATGCGGTACTCTCAAATATCGTTCCATAACAGGCTTAGCGTGCTAGGAACGAATCTCACTGTTTCACACCACCAAAGGGATATCAAGCCGTCCTAGACAAGGGCAGTTCATTATCTTCTATCAAAACACAGGGACGCCAACCCTCTCAGAATTTTTTAGAGACTTTTCTTTTGAGTGGGGTAAAACATGTAGTGTCAGCAGTACTCGGGGGTGGGGTATTAAAAACAGGAAACTATTTCCGTTGATCCAATGCGGGATTCTTTTGTCGAGATAAGGGTCATCCGGCTCTTAATAACTCTCCGTGTACTCGGGTACAAGGGTAATTGGGGCCCGGTAACACGAACACACTCGTGCAGCGTATTGCTTGAGAAAACGCAGCGAAAGTGCTTGTGTCACCGGTCCCGACTTTTTGCCACCACCAAAAAACCCTCACAGGATATCACTCGAATTTCCTAATATGGCTTAGTCCCCAGACAAATTCTGCGCCTCGTAATGGAGGTGGGCCCGACTTTTAGCTACCCCCGAGTACGGCCAGCCCCAATGGACGCTATTATGGTTTACTAACTGCTTTCTTGTATCTTGGTCAACCCGTTGCACTCTAAGTGACGGCTAATTACAGCAAGAGGTACTTTTGTGTCTAGATTTTTCGAATTTATTGAATAATGCTTGCATGAGCGCTGTGCGCGTGTTTCGGTCTCAACTGGAATTGCTGCTGTGTTCAGGTATTTGGATCAATAAACATGTAAATAAATTGTTGGGCGACCCCAACGAGCGACGTTATCACTCATCATGGCCCCCCCATCCCAGCGTTATGTCGCCCATCACGATGCCCATGGTAGAATCACTGACAGTTATATTCGACTAATCATGAGTTTCAGAATACTTGCTGTGACTCAGGTATTAGTCAGGCTTGCCACACAACCGACCTTGATTAATGGACTTACAATCTCAACCCATGTGGCCAAGGTGTTTCCCTAATAGAGTTGGCATTAGGAGGAGACTCTAAGCACTTGCAGCTGTCAACTAGATTAGCTTGTGTGAGTTTATATTTTCCTAGCTCGGGACCACATGGAACGAGCCATTAGCTCATATAAGAGAGGGATACTGAGTTACAGCCAATTATTGCACTGTGAAATCCTAAATAATCGAATCGTGTTCTACCAGTATGCCGCTCAGTCTGCCTCTGGTTAAGTGTGGGCATTTTTCGTTTCTCTGATAGCATTTATTCACAAGTCCAAAAACAAGAGAGGTTTCAAGAATCGAAAGCAGTAATTGAAGCAATGGAAGTGGTAAAGTAATTATATCCGCAATTTTAACAAGAATATAGCTTCCATTAGGATAACCATTCCTTATGTTCACCACTTAAGGGAAAAAATACTTCGGTAGTAAGAAGCACTACTTGTATTTATTTGCCTAGGACTTCGAATAGCATGATACAGAAAAAAAAGATTTTAATTGAAATTATTAGTACAGTACAGGCCGGAAAGTTTTCTGTCCTAAAAGAAGTCAATCAGAATAGCCCTGAGTAAGAGCCACTAGTATCGTAATTTTTGGTATACATTTCCTCCTCCTGTTCATTGTGAACTCCCAACTCACTTACCGGAGAACCTATGTTTATCTTTATAGATCAGTTACACAAGTCTTCTTTTGGTCTTCATAAAAGATGAATATTAAGGTCAGAGTCTAAAGGCTCTGGTGATCCTCCAGAGCTTTCCCTAGATCCCAAATGCTGTAGAATCTCAAATGATCAACTATGAACTATGTCGTTGGAGTTGCCTCTTCTGGTAAAGCCAGGTGTTTTTTTTGCCCCTCCGCTTTTTTTTTTTCTCTCAGAGAGGCTCAACAGCTCTTTTTTTTACCGCGATTACCCCCCCCTTTCCGAGGCAGGGAGTTCTTGACTACATGGCACATGGCCCAATTACCCGAGATCTTGCCGTACGGTAAGTGATTTCTCAATTACACGCTACCCCGTTAGAGTATAGTTTGGTTTGCGCATAGGACACTAGTATTACTTTCTCAGGAGTAATGCTATAACTTCCCTCAAACAGTGAATGAAACTATCACTTCCGGAGCTGGAGGCAATAATTCCATTCTCTTGGCTAAACAAAATTATCGCTTCATAGATACCACCATGGTTGCTCTGTCTCTCTCTGAGGTTTTGAATAGCTTATGTTTTGCTATATCTTTCGCCCTTTCCTAGAGGGAATTTGAACTACCTAACACACAGGCCCATTATTCTGAGATCCATAGTAGAGGTATAGTGGAAGGTAGGGAGGAAGGATGGGATTGGAGGTGTTCCGCTGGTAAAGGCGAATAATCACAAGCAATCACTTCGACCTCTAGTAGCCAGTCTAGTTCCTTCATGATCTCAGAGAGACCGGCTCAGTCCGGCAAAAATTATAACCAAGCTACCATACCCCCCCGGCAGGCCGCTGATTATGGAGCCGATATTTGAAGCAACCAAAGCCCAACCAACGAGAAACGTAGCTAGGCAATCTAGTGATACCTTAGTTGGCCACTAACCACAAGCTTGTTCCATTTTGTTTCTCACCCCTGGTAAAAGTAAAACTTTCAAACCCCATGCTCCCATGCCAGCCCCGGCTATCGTAGCAAATATTTGGGCCATTACGACTATTGGCTAGGCCCGGAGGGGTCTGGGGGAGTGGCCTCTTGGGGCTACTCGTTAACCTCCTTAATGTGTATGCATAGGTAACAAACCGGCCAAGCCGCCCCAAACCTACCCCATCAGAGATCCGACTACCCCCCCGGCCGAAGCAATGTAATTACATTGGTTACTAACTCTCAATTCTAGTTCCTCTAGTATAAGAGCTGCCAACGAGCGAGAGCCGTTACCTACTGGGGAATTCAAAAGGGGGGCTTACTTACCTAGTGTATCAAGAAAGTACTGAATGGAATTATCCAGTATCGCACGGTAAAGTCAGATATAGCCTTCGAATGGAACGGTGCACTCCAGTATGCCACTATCATCATACTATAAATTACAGCTGTAAGATACAGTTCCAGACGGTAGATCTCCTATAATCAGATTCCACCCTCGGTTATGTTGTCTTGTCATAAGAGCTTAGGTTGCAGAAAATGCTAATTAATTGACCCCCGTTATCGCAGGTAGACTTTTGGATAGCCCCCCTGAGGAGGGTAGAGGATAGTTTGATTGAAAGCTTAAGAGTGACTTTGGTAGAATCTGGGGATTGTATGCCGGAGGGCCCTTCAAAGGCAAAGCCAGGTTTAGTCCACGATATCCTCATCCACAATTCCGGGGAGTCAATTGTGTATTTAAACCCCTAAATTGGGATCTCATTTTCTGGGCTATCTGCCGTATGTAATCCCCCCACCTTACATCATCATTAAAGTGTGGAAGCGTCATTTTCGTACTTGTCCACTAGTAGCGCCCTGTGGGTTTGCGGTCAGGTTCCATACTATATCATGTTGAGTGGTACCGTACCCCATATAAACCCGCCGTTTGAACCCGAGCCAGAGGGAACAGATAGATCCGGTGATCCCAACGGTCCAGTCAGCAGTCTTTGGGTGGGATCGAACTGACCACGGGCAATGTCCAGTCACCTTTTGGGTGGCCGGACTCTCTACTCCTAACGGCCGAAGATACAGACGGACTGCGGGCCCCGGCGCCCTGTGGGCTGCGAACTCTGGCCTCTTACACTCCGGCCCTCATGTCTCCCGACCCGGCTTATGTTATTCTAAAAGGTACCCTTTACGGCGGGGGACCACTTTATCCATCTCTCGTAAGCCCATTTAACTTAGGCCCCTATGCGGGTGAGTGCTTCACCATCCTATAGAGTTGCTATCGTTACTAGTCCAGCAATGCTCCCTTGAATTGTGTAATGCACCCAAACTTGTCATTAACAGAGGCAGATAAAACCCGAAGATTCGTGCCCGATGAGAAGGTACATTCACAAATTAGATTCCGAGGTTCCCACCCGGGTGATTCCTTCCATTTGTTTGACAAGATTCTAGAGTATCATAACCCAGAGATGAGCAAACAGCCGAAATCATAAATTATCACTCATACAATTACACTCCATGCCCCCCCCCCCGAACCTCAAAGAAATAGAAGGGAGGAGATATCTCGAACAGCCTCCTGCACCGTCTTGACTCTACTTAATCATCCGATTTGGGGAAAGTATGGAGTTGGAGCCAATAGTATTTTTGTGCCTATATATACCATACCATGTGCTGCAATACGGCGGTCGGCAACACCATAGAATTCCCGATGGTATAATAATCCCAGTAGTATGATAGAATGTTGGATTATGATAGAAGCATCGAGAGGCGCAGGCAATGGGAAGCGCACATAGTATGGAGGAACACTGAAGTGTGGACGTGTGTGGCTACACTAGGGCACGAACGGATATATAGGGTTATATATGTAGAAATTTTCACTACTTAAGTAGCCATTAGCTATCAACCTTCAATGGATAAGCAAGTACACCTTGACATCTCCTCCCGTCCACACACCTGCGCGATCCTGCCACTTCCATCAATTCGTACACGCAGGTACATAAACTCTCATTCCATCAACTCTTTTCCCACCAATCTCCCAGCACACTCAGACCTCCCCCTCCAGCATCCTACACATATCTAACTGGAAGGAATACAGCATCCAATAAGCTGACACCGCCCCCAAATATCAGAATGAACAACCACTCCAACCCCTCGTCAAACAAGCCTACTCAAATCTGCTACATACCCCAGTCCCCGGGTAGCATCTCAGGACTCGCAAAGCACCATTACAACGAGCAGATCAGAGATGCACGGCCCTCAGGCCCATCATCCCAACGCTATAGGCGTACCTCCTCTACTTCTACTTTACACCAACCGATTGATACCCTGAATGCCTGGTACCCCTCCCTTTCCTCCCTCCTCCAAGGTGCCTTAATAAACACATTTATTAACGAAATGGTTGTTGTATTCCCCGATTCGTTTAGTTCCTCCGAAGACCAACATTCCACTGGCGAGGTGAAACTACCAAAACCTGCTCCCACAGACCGAATTGAGGAGCCGGATGAATTGGAATTGATAGAGAAGAGGGTGTGGGGAGATTTGTCCAAGCCTACCTTCCCGGTGCACGAATCTAGGCTTCAGGATGTTGCTAGTAGAGGGAGTTCTAGGCAGGGAGCGTCACCAAAGGCAAATGAAACCCATGCTCGGATCGGTATCGTCAGCTACCTGCTACAAGGTCAGTAAACAGGCCCACCGTTCTTTGATTAGCTTCGAGCGTCCACAAGATGCGAATCCCAATTGCTAACTGATTATAATTATCCGCTCACGTGAAAAAGCCCTTTTCTCCAGGTTCCGAACCAGGCCATTTCTGAACCTTGTTTCTCTCTGGGTATTGGCTGTATACTTTACAGGGTGCCAGTACAACAGGAAGGTTGCCATGATTAATATGCTACTTGTAGTCTGTTTATTAGTATCTTGTTACAGCCGCGCAAACCCCAAGGCCAGAGCCAGGGCGAAGAGGCAGGCAGGGCAAGGAACTATTTAGCATGATACTCCCTGCATTTGGCCACGAGTGCCCTACGGGATGTTTGGTGCACTATGATTAAATTTTGAGCTATTCACTATTCCAAATCACTATTTGGACCTAATCCATATTTTGAGATGTTCGGGGTGTTTGGCTTGGTAGTGTCTCCAAGTTCTAATTCAATTTTGGGAGAACTTCAAGTCTTGATTTGGGAAATTTTCAAAGTGCGATTTGAAGTTTTAAAGTTATGACTTTTTTTATGATGTTTCACGCTAACAAATCACAGTTAATATATGTATCTACTTCTCTACCCATCCTCATAGCCGTATCCCAATCTTCCTTGGGAGATTTGAAAACCACAAGCACATCAGCCAGAGGGTGCTTGAAAATCATGGTTGCAAATCACGGCTATCCCAAATCACCGCAAACCAAACACTCCCTTATAATTGAATCCTAATTGACTAGAAAATAATATTATATAGTTCCGGCCTCTATAGATATCACGTTGTTTGATGCAACGGGGAACGCCTCGGCATCATGTTGGCTCAAAAAAAAGATGCGATTATCCCTTTAACCCTAACAAATTAGAATATTTTTTTTCACTCAATCTTATGCCTTAGTGTCCCCCGTCGTGTTGATCGAGGCGTTGTGTTTAGACAACCGGAACCATACCTACTCGAGTATGCTATCATGCATATTCCATCCTTATCACCAGGGTTAGGTTTTTTCTCCTCAATTGGAAATAAAAATTGAAACAAAAGACATTGACAGGACTTGAACGTGTACTCATGAACGAAACAGATTTCTTGTCTATTACCTTACCCACTCGACCACGATATCCTATTTATTGCACTTTGGTGGCTGATTGAAAACGGGAAAAGAGGGCATCCGACTCAGATAACCGGACAACCAAGAACCCAAAAAAACCCGCAGCCAGAGGGACTAGGCCTTGGTAAATTATTTATGATGAAAAATCGAAAATAGAACCTATGTTAATAAGAAATGAAATACTCGCTAATAATACGGGACCCTAGCCTCATGGTGTGACTGCCCTTACGGTAGGCCCATCTGGAGGGTCTAGTCTCCCATAATGGTCTTTACAACTCCCAAGAAGAAAAGGAAGAAAAAATGAGTTTCCAAGGTATGAGAACAAGTTGATGACAGCAGAACAATACATGATCACTTCAGGGGTGGTAAAAAGCCCATAACACATAAAGAGAAATTTCTCCTCATGGTGAATCCTATGACCGAAGATCTTCAAGTCACGATCTTCCAGAACCTGGGTACTTTAACCTATGCCTGCCTGTACTGTACCCAAAGTCGGCGGACAGACAAATGAGAACACCTCTCAATATTTTTAAACTTTGTTTTTGGAGATCCAAGAATCTAGGCTAAGTCCCCTTCAACATTGAAAGTATCTCAAGATCTAATAATGTGGTGATATAAAGGGGAGAAATCCTTCTTCAGCCCACTCATTTAACAGATTTAAGCCTCAGAACTTGCGAATTAGGTGTGCTCAGACTTGCTACTCTAGCTTGTCAGCTTCGCTAGTTCCTTATCTTAGCCCAGACCAACCTTCTTACCCAATATCTTAAGTTTCAACCCTGTCTCAAGCTCTTGGCCTATTTCTTAGCATAACCATCTAAGAAAATCAGAGGATCTCATCAAGAATTCCCTATTTGCCCTCAAACACTTCTGCCATATCAAACATCACATCTCTCATTTCCCCAAATTTTCCTGGCCGGCAAACCCTAAAACAACTCTCCTTCTCAATTAGTAACTCAAACTGTTTATAGGTTAACCCACAACTAGACAACCCGCTTCTCAAAATATACAAATCAACCATAGCAGGCAAATTTCAACCACGGCATAAGCAAAAGAAAGCCATATTTTTATAATACATAGCACCCCTTACCTGTTCCACTTTTTGCCCCTCCAAAGAACCCTAACCAGGCTAAAAGCCCCACAACACGTCATCATCCTCCCGTAGCATTCACATATCCTACAAATTGGTGCCCCCAGTCCGTAGATATCCTGCCATTCATGATATCCTCTGCCCTGCTATAATACAGAGATCGAAGTGAAACAAAAATTATAAGAAAAATAAAAACCCTCAAGTCCCTTCATAAATCTCCCCCAACCGTAGTAGACCGTAAAGTTTTGGCACAGTGTTGGAAGTGAGCCTAGCCCGAAAGCCCTCAGAGCTAGTGAGCCCTTCACGCCGTTCTCTCTTCCGTGGGTGTACATTGGGGTGAACTTCTGTTGATGGTGCGCATGGGAGGTCAAAATTCCATTGTAAAAGATTGTAGAAAATAAAGTATGATATCATACATACGGGAAAGAGAATCTATATGCACAGAAAAAGAAGCGTCCCCGAATGATGACATGTCAAGCCATGAACCCAAGCAGCTCAATACAGTAGCATCACCCTCCTCTTGAACAGCATGAGTAGATAAGCCCAGAGGAGATTAAACATCTATATAATACATAAAAAACGATTCCCTACGAGAATCCTACCACCATAGTATTTCAAAGACCGCAATTTAGGAAAACTGAAAAGAAAGAGGGGAAGGTGCCCACAAGATGGTAGCAGGTACACAGGACGACTTCTAGAGAGTGACAATAGAGAGAAAAAACTGTACTTTCCAATAACGGGTATGTTACGGAAACTATCATCAAAGCAATGCAGATATAAGAGCAGAAAGTGAAAGAATGGGGATCTCTCCCGGAACTTAATCCGCGATCGAAGCCTCATCTGTCCGAAGCTGCAGGTGCCCTAGAATCTCTGTACGCCCACGCATAAAAGCGATGAGGGTTGGCGTCCGACCAGAGTTGTCCGGCCTGTCGGGGTTGACGTGGTCATGTGTGAGTAGTAGTCTCACCACCCCCTCATGCCCATTCTGAGTGGCCCACCAGAGTGGTGTTCGGCCATTGTTGTCTGGCCCGTCGGGATCAAGATCCTCGTGTGCGAGTAGCAGTCTCACTACCCCCTCATTCCCAATCTTAGCAGCCCTCGATAGTGGGGTTTGGCCATGGCTGTCTGGCTTTCCAGAATTGACAGCACCCTGTGCCAGCAGTAGTCTCACCACCGACCCATGCCCATTCCCGGAAGCCCACCAGAGTGGGGTTCGGTCGTTATTGTCTGGCTCATCCGGATCAACATGACCCCGGGCGAGCAGGAGTCTCACCACCCCCTCACGCCCAATCCTCGCAGCCCTCGATAGGGGTGTTTGACCGCCGTTGTCTGGCTTGCTAGGATTAGCACCCCGTATCAGCAGTAGTCTCACCACCGCCTCGGGCTCGTTCCCGGAAGCCCACCAGAGTGGTGTTCGACCGTAATTGTCTGGTTTGTCGAGATTGGCATCCTCACGTGTGAGCAGTAGTCGCACCACCCCCTCATGCCCAATCTTTGCAGCCCTCAATAGTGGCGTTTGACCATCATTGTCTGGTTCGCCAGGATCAGCGTCGTCCCGTGTGAGCAGCAGTCTCACCACCGACGCATGCCCATCCCCAGAAGCCCACCAGAGCGGTGTTTGACCATCATTGTCTGACTTGTTGGGGTTGACATCGGACCTTGTGAGGAGTAGTCTCACCACACTTTCATGCCCGTTCGCAGAAGCGTACAAGAGCGGTGTTTGACCATTGTTGTCTGGCTTGTCAGGATCGACATCCTCCCGCGTGAGTAGCTCCCTCACCACTCCCAGATGCCCATTCACAGAAGCCCACCAGAGCGGTGTTTGGCCACTCTGGTCTATCTTGTCTGGATCGACCTCGCCCCGTGTGAGCAGTTGCCTCACAACTCCCTCATGCCCCATCTCAGCAGCCCTCGATAGTGGCGTTCGTCCACGGCTGTCTGGTTTGTTAGGTTTAACATCGCCCCGTGTCAGTAGCAGGCTCACCGCACCCTCTTGCCCACTCCCGGAAGCCCACCAGAGTGGCGTCCGACCATAATTGTCTTGCTTGTCAGTATTGATATCACCCCGTGTGAGGAGGAGTCTCATCACCCCCTCTTGTCCACTCTCGGAAGCCCTCGATAGTGGCGTTTGGCCATGGTTGTCTAGTTGGTCAGGGTTGACATCTCTCCTTGTGAGCAGAAGTCCCACCACCGACTCATGCCCATTCCCGCAAGCCCACCAGAGTGGTGTTCGACCAGAGTTATCTGGCTTGTTTGGATCGACATGGCATGTGAGCAGCAATCTCACCACCCCCTCATTCCCAATCCTGACAGCTCTGGATAGCGGTGTTTGGCCATCGTTGGTTGACCTATCCGGGTCAACATCGCCCCGCGTGAGCAGTAAACTCACCACACCCTCATGCCCATTCCCCGAAGCCCACCAGAGTGGCGTTCGACCATAGTTGTCAGGCTCATCAGGATTGACATCTTCACGTGTTAGCAGTAGCCTCACCATCCCCTCACGCCCATTCGCAGAGGCCCTCGATAGTGGGGTTTGCCCATCTTTGTCGGACTTTCCGGGACTGACATCACCCCGTGCAAGCAGTAGTCCCACCACCGACTCATGCCCATCCCCCGAAGCCCACCAGAGCAGCGTTCGGCCATGGTTGTCTGGCCTATCAGGATCGGCCTCACCCCGTGCGAGCAGTAGTCTTACCACCCTCTCATGCCCACTCCTCGTAGCCCTCGATAGTGGCGTTTGCCCATCGTGGTCGGGCTTGTTGGGATCGACATCACGCCGTGAGAGCAGCAGTCCCACCACTGACTCAGACTCATTCCCTGAAGCCCACCAGAGTGGTGTCCGACCATAGTTGTCTGGTTTGTTAGGACTAGCATCGCCCCGCGTGAGCAGTAACCTCACTACTCTCTCATGTCCGATCCTAGCAGCTCTAGATAGTGGGGTTTGCCCATCGTTGGCGGACTTTTCGGGATCAACACCGTCCCGTGAGAGCAGCATCTCCACCACCGACGCGCGCTCATCCCCCGAAGCCCACCAGAGTGGTGTTCGGCCATTGTTGTCTGGTTTGTTGGGATCGACGTCATTCCGTGTGAGTAATAGTACCACAACCCCCTCATGCCCAATCCTAGCAGCCCTCAGTAGCGGCGTTTGACCATCGTTGTCTTGCTTATCCGGATTGACATGACCTCGTGTGAGCAGTAACCTCACCACCCCCTCATGCCCATTTTCGGAAGCCCACCAGAGCGGCGTTCGACCCTGGTTGTCCGGATTGCCGGAATTGACATCTTCCCGTGTAAGCAGCAGCCGCACCGCCGCTTCGTTCCCCCTCCGAGCGGCCCACATGAGTGGTGTAAACCCCTTACAATCCCTTTGATTAATATTACAGCCTTTCATCTCTATCAAAGCATCCACAACCTCAATAATTCCGAAGTAGGATGCACAGTGAAAACAGGTAAATCCGTGATGGGTAAGATTGCAAGAATCGTGCTTCTGTATTCGATTAGAAAGTAAAGTAGTGGATACGTGGTTATCATAGCGGCTCAATAGCTCCAGTGCAAGTGATCTCGCGCTATCCGAGAGTTCCATTTTTGCGTGACTCCCCCAGTAGAAAGAGGAGTATTGGAGAAAAGGGATATCCCGGAGGTTAGGCACGATATTAGAAGAGAGTCCCTTGACCTGTTCGTGGTTCAGATAAGCCAAGCATGTCTCCGCAAGTGTTTTGTGGGCATTGGGCAAGACATCCGGCTGGGAAAGGTATTCTTGAAGCGTGTAATGGATCAACCGGACTGTCGATGTCCCCTCATCAACTACCACAAGCCCTAAGCATGACCCCAACACCGTATCTTGATGCCGGATGTTCTCGGGGTCTAGATCCGTCGCACCCATTTCTACTGCCAGGGCATGACAGAGTTCGTCGATCCATAGCGGCCGTTTCGAGTGGGATACCCACATCAGCACATCCATCCCAAGTCTCGATCGGTCGCCCTTCTGTTTCCTTATCCGCTGTAATGTTTGGTCGTATACACTGTCTAGGTCTACCCCAGTTGTCGCCACTTTTTGCAGCATTTTCTTTCTCCTCGCTAATGAGGTCTCGCCCAATATTGCATCGATATTCAATACAACGAGCAGAAACCTTAGCAGAATGTCAATAAACGATCCAAATTTAGAATAGAGTTGCTCCTACTTACATCTCTGAAGCTTTTTCCAACATTGTTCTCATGATATCATTCTTCAGATCCTCGGTCATTAACTCTGGATCTCGGGCATCGTCATCCTCCAACTTCCGGGTCAGATACCTCGCGATATCTCCTTGGTAGGCTATAATGTGTATGATACCAGTCCCCGGGGTGAGATACTTGTCAAGTTCTGCTCGGATATACGGCCTCCCTGTCAGAAACAGGCGCGCATTTGGTGCATCCTGAACAATTTGTCGTAACGCTCGGAGAAACTCTGATCGATTCTGTGGGAGTAATTCGTCCGCTGCGTCAACGCAGATGTAAACCCTCTCAAAAGAATTGGTTGTTTTTATGAACAATTTTAGCATGTTCGGCAACCGAAGACCTTGGCCACCTCGTTTCTTCGATTCATGGAACGTACTTTTGATTTCGACTGGAATCTTGGCGTCTCCCACAACAACCTGGCCAAGTAGACTCCCTATCATGTTTACTGCGGTTTGGTCCTTCTGAGTCTGGTAATCGCAGTAGAAAGATAAAACGGCGATATTCTGACCACTAGCCTGGTTGCACAGGGTGTCTATTACCAATGAGCTAGTTATGTTATTTATCAGCATCACCTATGATTTCTGCAGACCACTCTTACCTTATGTAGGTCTTGCCAACTCCTGGACCCCCATAGCAAAGTAAAGTAGGGTTCGCTGGGCCGTCCTGGCTCCTGCACCATGACTCGAACTCCTTTCTCTGTAAAACCCAATCCCCAACACCATCAAGCCGACGGTTTCTGACGTCTTGATGCCTTCTATGCGGTTCAAGTGGCGACAGCCATGCTCGGATTAAAGTCTCCTCATCTACCGGTATTACCACGTTGATTGTGTGATTATAGCTGTTTGACACATTCCCAACATCCCTATTCCCGTCACCACGAATAATATTGGTCGTGCCACCCCTGATATTCGATATGCCATACTGGTGAGTATCACCGCCGAAACTTGATCCCCCGCACTCTGTAGGTAATATATTCATAGCGGATAAGCTCCGGTGAGAAGCGAGATGAGAGTATCGCGGTGCGGTAGTTTACCAGAGAGGTTGACAGAGATCTCATTCCTCCGGGCAAAGCAAAGCACGGCGGGTGCCGTCAAATCTTGTAAAATCTACCCCTACATTACCAGCGGAATCAGCCATTCAGCCCATAAGTTATGCCATATCGGGAAAGTGCCAAAAAAGCCCTCAGGACCCTTGCCTCTGAATCCCGAGGCTAGCGGCACAGGGCTGATGGGGGTACTCGGGGTGGACAAAAGTGATGGTAGGGACAGGGGTTAGAAAATGTATGTATCAGTTTCGTCCATACCCTAGTACAGTACCACAGTCGATCTCATGAGACCCTGTACGAGGCTGGCGACAAATTATGCGTAGTGTAAGGGTTTTCCACCCAGAATAGCCATATTCACAACCTTCTAGCCACTGATTTAGTGAAGCAATTTGGGCTGAATCTTCACCCATTTGTGCAAAAATCCACTAAATTCTACCTTCCAACTCTTTAGAACTCTGTATCGAGACTGGTCAAGGAATTGTCAGAAGGGCTATAGTTAGTACATTAGTCTTAGCGCAATTTCTGACTATTTTGTACCGTAGTGAATTCTGAACTACATACCGTAGCACAAGGCTCGGTTTACGACAGTTTTTGCAAGTTCGGTGCGACTTTGTCGCGATGGGTGTTAGGTGGCTTCAAAAGTACGAGATTGGTGACAAAATTCGTGGCCCCCCATTTTACACGAAAAATCGTCATTTCCACCTCATAAAATCACAGCCAGTTGCTTTGCAAAAAAATATTAAAATTCCTCAGAGTCTTTAGACTCATCTAGATAATTATTATCATTTATATGTTACAAGTTCTGTTAGTTAATGCCCATGGTGCAATACTAGAAATAATGATGGTGGGCAAAAGATACCTCTGATTTTGTATGAGAGCCCCTTACAAAAGGTATCATACATTGCAACCACATCTAATGACAATCCTCAGCTCTCAACTCTCACTGGAGAATGAGAGAATTTCTCATAATTTTTACCTACAAAGTTTGAACAATTGCCTACACTATAATATTATCTTAGTTTTATATCTATACAGTTGTGGGATGGGTTCCGAGGGTCCGAAATCTGCCATTTTTGGTAAAACTTGGGGAGGACCACGAATTTAGTCACCAAGATCGTACCGAAAACAAGAAACTCGGTGGAATAGTATCTACTTTACGGAAGTGAAGAAGTATGGGGAAACAACTGTCACCTTCAAAGAACACTCAAGTAGAAAACAAAACTACACAAGTCACGATTAATCTGAATTCACTAAGCTATGTCACAAAACCAACCCAGCAAACCGCACAAAAACAGAAAATTCCAGTTACAAAGAAAGCCCAACCCAGCAGGTTGTCCGACTAGCTAAGTACAGGTCCAATTTTGCTTCTTCAAACCATACAATCCTCGTTGCCGCTTCTTCGTCGCTGTTGTCGTTCTCTCCTTTCGGGGCAGGAAAAAGAAGGAAGCGTGAGAGGAGACAAAACTCAACTTACATAGAAGCCCCTGTCCGCCAAGCCTAGGCAACAGCCACCCCTGCAGAACCGCAAAACCGCCCAAAGCCAAGATCGTGACTAACTGCCAAAGTTAATCGCAGATAAGCTAGAAAATGGCAATTTAAGAAAGTCAATTTTGAACCGTAACAGTACAGTAAGCACCAGTCCAACATTTCCGTGCCAAGGAACCAAGTCACCCCCTCTTTGCACCCCCACAATCAGACTACCGGCCGAACAAGTGCTTATTGACTATCAAATATTTACAGCAGATTCTATGTATCATAGCATATTTGTATCACAAGAGGGTCTTTGAATGAACTCCCGGTAGCCCAGGAAAGGGCCCTTTTGAGTTTCAAGTTCTCTTGTGGACCACCCGGACAGATGCCAACTGGTGCATTTTGTACGAGGAAACGACCGGCGGTCAGAGCAGTAAAGTTAGCCACAGCTGTTCCGATCAAACCAAGAAAACCTCTTGAATATTTCTTATTTGGGTTTAGCTATCCATGTGAGGGGTTTCCGGGTGGGGCCGTCTAACTTACGTGAATTCGTAACCAGGACTAAGGAACCAAAGCTTTCCCGGAAACTCTCAGAGAATGCCCGAACAAACGACCCCAACTACCGCCACGGCTTGCCTATTACAATATTATTGTTATCATAGCTTGACCAATATAGCCTACTCATGTCGCCGGATTGCTGTCACTTCCTATTATGGAATCGCTCATTCTCGGGTATTTTGGCCAATATAATTTGTTGGGAAGCAATAGTTGCGTCCTAGCTCAGATGGCTCAGAACCCCAAGAACCAAGACTACTTGCATTTTCATCGCGTATCCAGAATTGGGTAATATTAAAGATTTATATCTTAGTACTATGACCAAACATGCCTAGTAGTAGTTACTATTACTTACATCATTTATTTTTATACCAGGCCAAGCTTGTTCTCTTTTCTTACCTTTTAGTTCAAACCTACTTGTGTCTTTGTGCCAAGATTGGACTTCCATTTTGGAAAAGCCATCACGAATCGATAGAAAATTTAGTATTCATGCTCTTTCAAAGATTGCAGTGAACAGTGCCAGTAGCCAGTTAAGCCAATGTATGAGAATGAACTTGCACTTTAAAATTTATCGCCATGCTTGAGAAAAGCAGCATCAAGGCTACTCTTCACACTTTCCCTCATCCTACTCTCACAATCACTGTCACTATTTCATAATCATGATTATTTCCACTTGCCATCGGCTTCATTGTTCTCTTTTTATTAAATACATCAAATCTTTGATATTTTACATAACTCCGACACATCCTCTGTGTAACAGGTTTATTCCTGTCTAAGGAAAATACAATAGGACCGGCGATAGACCTGCTAGGGCTGGTGCTAAGGGAGGCTCCAAGGGACCGGTAGCTTAGAAGGATAATAGTTGAAGGACAAATTGGACTCAGGGACTCAGGGATTGCCGTTCAACCAAGTGTATTCTTAGACTGAAGGTCTGTCGAAGTCTGCTGTCTCCTGCTAGCCAGGAGACTGGTTTAAATCCAAAACCAAAGTGTAACAACCCTACAGATAGGTAGCTGCAGTGGATTAGACTCAAGCCCGTATGGTATACAAAATGGTAACCATATTGAGGATAGGCCAGTATACTTAGTATACTACCGGTAGACATGAGTTGGTACAAATGTCTACAAAGTGACTTGGTAACATAGGGTTAGACAGGGTAACCTAGGTAGGCCAAAGGTACCCTACTAGGCAGGGTAACCTTCGGAGGGTATGTTCGCATAAAGCTAAGGACCCATAGTAAACGTTGCACGGGTCTCCGGGGCAACATTATATGTGGTCGCGCGGACTCTCAAAGTAAATAAAGGTATGGCAGGGTGAAGTTACCCTACCTTAGAAACATGATTACCCTACCTTGGGACCCCAGTTACCCTACTGGGGTACCCCAGTTACCCTACCTTCACCGGCAAAGTCATCTGCGGACTTAGGGGAAAGTTTTCCCACTATAATGGGGCTCTTAGATGTTCATAGGGCCGCTTCGTCTGGTACAAAACGGACTACTGACGGAGCAGGAGTAGTCCGAACCTCCTGTAACTTTCAGGGGATATTCCTAACACCCCTCTGCGGCCCCAGCATTGGTACGGCGCGACAGCACTATACGGCTGTGTAGTTGTGTGCTTCCTAGTAAAGTGAGATCCATAGAAACGCTCCCACAACACCGTATGAGTTGTGGCCGTCCAACCGACCAGAAGCTGTTCGCAGGATATATAAGGGGGATGAGGGTGACCGCCTCCTGGGGAACCACCTGGATAACACCTGGGAACCACCTACGGGCAGACTTTGACCTCTGGGTAGTTGTATGGTTAACAGTAGAGAGCTTGAGGCTGACTGGGGAAGCTGTAAGGCTTCCAGGACAACCACCCAAAGCCAGTCCCAGGCTACCCCGTGAACTGTAGCATTACCATGGGTTATTAGTGGACTCTAGAGGTGTGAGTCTTGTCGCGATTAGAGGGGTCCCGCATGGTTGACTGTGGGTAGCGCCCATGCAGTCAGGCAGCAGGACATTTCTTATCGTGAGAGCATGCAGTCAGGTTTAGAAGCTTAGTATAGTAGCCAAGTAGATTTGCCGATGGACTGCGTAGCTTGTATAGACGAAACCACCGCTGGGCCAGTGAGTCCCAATGGATATTGTCTCTACGGTGGGCATGTCGGTCGGCCACTGACATGCTACCGATAGGAAAGAGTTTTCGCTCATGCAGATGTAGTTGAAGAGACATCACCGGAAGCACTTCCTATTTGTGGAGATAGTTAATATCCGAGCGGTCCGACGGCCTCCGAGTGTTAGCACTTTAGGCAGGTGAGTTGGACAACCCTGAGCTGAGCAGGGTGCTCGCGAAAGGTCAGAATGGTTGACAGGTGTCCTCTGGCTTTACATTATTCTACTTAACTAAAGCGAGAGACACCCTATTCTGATAACCAACGATCCTCGAGAGAACTTATTGAGTGAAGCTTTCAGGCTTAACGATATTAAGTTTTACCGCTTGATTCTACTTTGAATTATCTTCATCTTTATTTGATCTTTACTTCTACTCTGAGTCTTCGGTATGGTCGCAATCTTAGGATCCGTCTTCCTACAGAGTTCCCCCATTACACCAAGAGCGATAGCTTTCCTGCAATCATGATCATTACCAGTAGCTCCGCATATACCGGAACCCTGTAATCCTGCAAGACCAAAGAAAGAAACATAGCTCAGCCTCCACCAGTGCTACATGACCATTCTATACCCAGAATCCTCAATATAAACTTCCAGCAAAGCAAACTAAACATAGCAATACGATAGCATAGCCTATCTGACTCAGAGACTGTGGCCGAGCTGAAATCAAATCAAATAAACCAAATATAAATCAACTAAACATAGGAGATCCTGCAGTGCCCACTCCTGTGTACCGTTACCCGAACATCTACACATGTTACATTCTGGCACTATTATTGCAATCAGATTCCAAATACACAATGAGAATACGAGTAAAGTGAAATAGCCACCCTCCGTCTAGCCTTTTTTTCAAAAAGTTCACTGCTAGCCCAATCCTCAGGCCTATTAGACTTTCATCCCGCCCCTTGCCCACCCTCTATCAACTTTTCCCAAAAGCCCCTCCCTAGCATACTTAACTTGTATGCCCATTCCCCAATATCTTAATTTCGTAAATCCTCTCCAACTCTCTTCCTTCTCTCCTTGCTCCCAGCTATAGTTGCCTTCAGCTCTCATGATTAGTTTGGTCTAAGCACAGTAGGCTTCAGTTCTGCCATAGTTTTGCTGGGAAATTTTTGCCCTTTCTAAATAACTGGTTTTTATACTGACTTTAAACCAACAATTCTTGTTACCTCAACTTTCGTTCATCTGTATCCCAACTGCACCCATCATTGTTCCTGTAATTATCACTATTATTTCCCTATAACAACATTGCTAATCTAATTTTATCCCATTTCTACTAGTTCAGAAACACTGCTACAAATAGTTACTTGATTCCAAATACACGATGAGAACATAGGTAGACTATTAGAACAATTTAAGAATGGTACAAGTAGCAATGTTAACTAGCTCATAATATTTTACCCTAAGGCTACAAATGAAAAGAATACAGTTGCACCATCTCTGGTACTTTGGCAAGACCTTGGTCAGACCAATCATTACTTTTGTTTTGTTTCACCTAATGCTACCTTATCTCTGCACTAAATTAACAGAACCTTTAGCCCACATTAGAAAAAAGTTTTTATCTCCTTCCCTGTTCCCTCCTATGCCCTGCTCCCCTCCGCTGCCCCCAGACCACTCCTTATAACTACATCCTGTGCCCTGCTTATAAATGCCCAATAAGCATTAAATAGAGGAGTGTTGGATTGTAACAAAGACTCCTCCCCCTCCAAACACTTGATGGCTTGGATAAACTTGCCAAACAAGTTGTAAAACTCTGGAGTTCCTAGATCAGGGTTCGATGCTTTAATACTAGCATGAGTGTTTATCACGTTTATGGTCTCTGAAAGTTCTAGTTAAATTAGTATAAAGAATATAGCATAATCAGGCGCAAATTAAAGATCTGAAAGAAGTGACAAACAAGTGTATAGTTGCAACATAGTCATTGATGTCACTCTTTCCACCTCCCTAATTGGTGTGCACGTAAAATTAACAGTGATGGCTATTACTTACTGAATTCTGAAACCATCTCTGGTAAAAACCCATAAAGTGTCTGAAATGTGACTATATCATTTCTCCCCCTTATGCTGGAATAGAGCCCGGTATCAGTATTAGCATTCCCACCATGTACTGCTTCGCTGCCCTTGCGACTGATCTCGCGGTTGAAAGTATTTGTATCATTCAACTTCTTATGTTTAAAGGTACTAGTAAACCTCTATTATGAGAGCCTATAGGACTGCAGGGTATCCATTAGGAACTCAACACAAGATTCCAAATAGTTAATTCAAGTTTGTTGTTTTTTAATCAATTCTGCACTGCCAACTGCCAACTCAGCTTTTACTGCCTTTTCTCATTTCAATTCTTCAACTTTGAGTGGAAGATAGCCATATATCATGCCCAGGGTATTTCCAACAAACATTTCCTTACCTTCCCCTTCAACAGATAATTCGTCCCTGTGAGCACCTACCCCAGCACCCCCATCACTTCCATCTTCATATCTTCCTTATCACTGCAAAAATCCTATTGTCGAGGTGTTGTGCCATAGGCAAGGATATGTAACTGTTGGCAAGTGATTCTGCCTTTGCTGCACCAAGGAGTGAAGGATACTATCTCTTTAGACAGTACAAGACAGGCTTGCTAATCTTGGAAAAGAACTATCACAATAGTTTTATATCAGAAACCTGTTCTCTGAGACAATCTTCATAGTCTCCACGTTCAGTTTTTATGCTACTAGTATCTCCTGAGTAGGAGATTGAGGTTTGGCTTTATAGATTCTTGTAAATAAGGGGTATATGGAGAGGAAGAGAGATATTGTATTGCAACTTCTGGTATGGAAGAGTACATACTAGTAGATGGTTGCATGAAGATCCTGTCTTTTCATTCAAGCCCACACCTTATATAGGCATCTTCCTACAAGTCTAACCCTAGTGACTCATCACATCACGTCACGCAATCCCTATAACTCATAGTAAGTCATAGTATGAAATCCATCAGCTAACTCTTATTAGTCAACTGCTCAACATCTCTTTAACCAATCACAACCAATAAAACAAGTCATCTGCTCAAGTGAGTCACATGCTTGAAACCCATAACTCCTAATGTGAGTCACATGTGAAACCAATGACTCCTAATGTGAGTCACACGTGAATGTCATTACCTCATCTGACATCACAATCATGAGTCATAAAACAATAAACCAATCATATCATAACACTTACTCACTATCACATACTCATGTGAAATACTATGAGTCAAGAATCATAGTATGAAACATAACATACCTATGGCTAATAAGTATTAGGCATTTAAAATCTTCCTTGCTTAGTAACGATTTGTGACAGTTGCCCACTGTCACCTTCGCTGTGAGGATGATGGCATCGCATAGCTCATGGCTCGGGTCCGGCCGGGACTGATTTAGACTCCTGTTGCCATTCCCCTCTTTTAATCAGAATTGGCTTCTTCTCCTGCTTGCCTCCTTTCCTCATCTCTTGATGAACTGCTTCACTGGTCTCGGACATTGGTGTTGGAATTTTGCTACCGCCTCCGGTCGAATAAATCCGGAAATGTGAAAATTAAATGTCTGAAACACAGTTGCTCAATTGGCTCGAGCACACTAAACCCTCTAATCAAAGCCTCAGAAGCCCGATAGCCTTTTCTCAATATTCTCTATTGGGTGTGGAGGTGGGAGGGGGGGCGTAAGGCAAGCGGTCACGAAGTGTCACTCGCGACCGCAGGAACAGAATACTAGTGACCTGTTCCTAAAGACGCAAATGGTGTCTGTGATGAGGGGAAAGCGGTGGGGGGGGGGGAGAAGGAGGCGCTATCACAAGTTCAAACGGAGAGTGGTCTCCAGAGTAGGCGAACAACTTGTATTGCTAGTTGACCGAGGAGAAGATCAAGAGAGAAAAGAAAGAAAAGAAGAGAGGGGGAAGAAAGAAGAGGGGCATAAAGGTTGAGAGAGGGCAGGGGTGATGCAGCAACAGAAAACGAGAGCACAACTGTGACCAGTTCCCAACAAAATAGGAGTGGAGATAGGTGGCGCCGTTGGTCACAAGGGGTCACTCGTGATCTTAAAAAAGGCAAATATCAAGCCTCGCAATTGCGCCCTGGGTTTTTGGAACAGCCCGAGAGGGCCCATTGCGTGGCATGGCGAATATCAGAACATTTCCGTGATTTCCAACATGGATATCGGTTTAGTACCATATCTATTACCGCTTCTCAAGGTCTTATCATGGGTTCTTATAATGGCTACTTGAAGGTATACTTCAACAGATACAGAAATAGAAATGAGCGTGCGATGCCCGGGAAGATCACAAGAATAATGGTATGTTCACTCCTTCGACCGCCCCCAATAAAGGTGGGAGGCTGAAGCTCTAGGTGCCAGGGCGGAACATCGGGAGTAGGCGATGCTGTGGCCCACGATCTTGCTTCAAGAGGGACACACTTGATTCTTCTTGTCCGTAATGCATCAGAAATTTTCACCGTTGATTACATCGAAGATCTTCGTGAACGTCATAGAAATCCCTTTATCTATGCGAAAGTATGCGACCTCTCATCTCTGAACAGCATCCGTCTCTTTTCCACCAAGTTCACGGACAACACCCCCCCCCTCGAAGACTAGATATGTTTGTCTGTCGTGCTGCAGTGATGGCACCGCCGTATGCCCCTGGAACTACGACTGGGGACGGAATCGAAACCCACTGGGGACCGAACTTTCTAGCCAACTTCCAGCTGTTGATTATTCTTGCGCCGTGCTTGAGAGCTCAGCCTCCGGGCAGAGATGTCCCTATTTTACGTATTTTACTTCCTACGTGCTCTTGTTATATCACCGGCGATCTTGATCCTAACGACCCTTAGTTCTTCCGACGAAAGCACCCTCTCGGAACACCATGGCTATGCTATGGAGCTTCCAAAAACGCTTTGATGGCTTTCGGCTTCCAATTTCGAAGGCGTTTAGATTCCTCAGCAGATAAGCAGCCGAACAATGTTCGTATTTATAACATCTATCCAGGGCTCGTACGCACGCCTGGTTCTAGGAGATGGATTACTATGGATTGTCTCTGGGGGTTGGGAATTTATCTCGTGACATGGCCGATCTAGTGGTTGGTTTCGAAAGCTAAGTAAGAGAGGCGGCTCATTGCAAAGCTTGGTATTGTGCTAATTAGGGTTCTGCAGGTGCGCCGCACATGAGCTCACTTCACCAGAACTTAGAAAAAAGTGGTAGGAACTCGCTGAGCTCATGATCAAGGACGCTGGAGGGGCAGGAGGCATCGAACTTGCCAAGGAGCAAGGCGAAGAAAGGGCTCAGGAAGATGTGAAGAGTGTGTCAACGCCATACGAAGAGGATAAGGGACTAATGGAGAAGACCTGTCAGAGAAAGGAGGCTGTTAGGAAAATATTAGAAGAGAAGGCAAAGGAGCGCGAAGAAAGAATCAAAGCAAAACTTCCATCCTCACTTATACCTCCTCCGGTGGGTACCCCCAGCAGGATAAAGTGTAATTGATTTTTGTGATACATGTTGTAGTTTTTAAAGTTGGAGGACGTATAGAGATGAACTGCAGAATTCGGCAGACAGAAAAATTAGGAAAACAATCAAACTTGCAAGCCATAATGAACTACTGTGAAAGCACTTTGGATTATAAGAGTTTTTACCGTATCAGTTCAGTGAAACACCGGAGACTAAAGTGTCTATGATTCCTGTGCCACCGAGGTGACCTCAGTCTCAACACAAGTGATAAATGCCCAGTATGCTTTTGTCACCTCCGTTGGGTTACCAACCAAGTACCCCACATCACAGCCGTTGCCCGATTCCACAAACAGCTTAATAAAATCGTCAAAGAGCTTGTAAAACTTGGGGCTACCCGTCTGCTTGTGGGAAGCGAGAACCCAGGCATGAGTGCTCAGGAGCACAAGGGTATTAGTGTGGTCTGACGGGGTTAGATGGATACCAATTTTGGGTTTACAAATAGCAGGATGACTTACGAATCTTTAGTACCGTCTCCGGTTCCAAACCATACAGCTTCCGGAATGTTACAGTGTCTCTTCTGCCACGAGTCCCTTGGTACAGCATTGCATCAGTGGCAGCATCCCCCCCATCAGGAACGGACTTTCCTCCGGCAATGATACTCAAATCGAATTTCGTGGCTGTGCCAAGCTTATCTCTTTTAAAGGTACTTAGGAACCGGTTGCGCAAAAAGCGGTAGGTACCTATAGAAGCCGTCATCCTGCCAACAGACTCTTCGAGCGAATCTAGGCGGAGCTGGTTTTCGGCAAGCTCCTTAGCTTGCAATTCGCGCTCCCTCCTACTTACTGCAAGGGTCTTGTATGCAGACTCCACGAGTGTGGCAAGATCAACGCGAGGGCCACGGCGACGTTCGACCAACCGATCAGAGATCTCACCCTCCAGGTCCCCTCTGCGCTCTTGAATTACCGGCACCAGGGAGATCGTGGCCAGTTCTGGTATTCCCTCTTCATGGATTTCACACTCTTCATGGATTTCACACTCTTCATGGATTTCATCCTCTTCATGGATTTCACCCTCTTCATGGATTTCAGCTCCGTCAACGTGGCTGGGTTGGAATTCTGTATCCTCCCGGTTCTGCTGCGTAAAAGAATTCTGCTGGTGGCTCGTGCTTGACTCCAGGCATCTTATTAACTCCTCCCTGGTCCCGGCAGCCTTAAGGCCAAGCCGCTTGCATTCAATCTGAATCTCCCGGTATGTGGCGGAATTGGTGTCCATGACGATTGTGTCGTTTGCGTATTGCAGTAGTAGGATGAGAGTGAGTCGGTCGCTGGTGTCTAGTTGAACAACGAGGCAGAAGCCACTTGGTCTTATGGAAATTAGAGTATACCAGAAATCGCGCTAACACGAAGGATAAACATGTGGCGCGATTTCTGGGGTGGTGGCGAATTACGCGGATACACGGGGGAGAGAAAGCGAGTGATAGCTCCTGTCGGCAAGTATATCATAATACCGCATTTTCTCGTTTTCGCGCTAAGATGTCAGAATAAGGTGTGAGTTAGGATTCCTCATAAAGTAACCCTTCCAAGTTAGTTGTTTCCCCTAGATAGATGGCAAAAGTCTCAAAACCAACGCCCACGGTAAATATCTATGAAAATCCACCCCTAAAGGCAACTCTCTGCCCAAAGAAGCTCTCGTATTTCGCCACACTTCCTTTTGACCTCTTAGCGGAAAATGCGGTACTCGTACTAGTACAAGGGCTTTTTTTGTTCTCCCCAGGGCCACGTGCGATTCATACATAACCAAATAATGCAGTATGATACCTGACCTCACGTCCCTGCATGTACGGTAGACCGCCACATGAAAATGTCAGAATACAGTACCTGGACGACAAATACTGCATAATACAGTATACTCCTGTACGGTACAATGTCCCAAACAGGAAGTGACAGCCCAACATACATCCAGCAACGTAATTCCTATGCGGCGAAAAGAGGATATCAGAAGCGGAGAAAGTAAAATAATAAAATCCTCAAAGTTTCAAAGTTTTGCCCGGAAAAAAGCGAGAATAAATACCGGTAGAGATATAGTCTACCGGGAAGTACGGTATGGAATAAATATACCCTGTGGATACAAAACTATCTTTTGTATGATAGTCCGTTTCTCAAGTCATGTGATAGTAAGCATGCGCTCACTCTTCTTCCTGGCACTATCTAGAGATACCATTACCGAAATCAATATCAAAAATAGCTTGTTAAAGGGCACTGAAGGCAGGAGGCCCATAAGAACTTCCAGATGACCTACAGTACCTCATTAGTATACTGCATTTGCGTATCAGCATACACTGGCCGGGAATGATAAGAGAGCACAGTAGAGGATAGATCAGAATGTAGAACACAATGGGAACCAAAACTACCTTGAATGCGCATCACCGGAAGGATTTCTGCAGGTGCGCAAGTTCAGGGAAGATCTTTAGATTTTCTATAATTACACCCAGTCTGTTCCACCATAGATAGGAGAGAAGGATAAGTAAGAAAGCAAGATACAAATCCAAAGAATCCACAGCTTTTTCCTCCTTGAACTTCATTCTTTCTACCCTGTCTTTACTCAATCGGCATCTCGTAACAACAAGTATAAGGTGGTTTTCTCTGATCGCCGGGTTCAGAGTTCCGAATGGTCGGACAAGTCAAGTCTTGTGGGAGGGACTGGACCATCAATCACGATAAATTATGATGGCCTGACCTGACTATCTCAAGCAGTACAGTCTAGTCTAGACTAGTTTCTGACAGGTCTTAATGGAAATATTATAAATTACTCGTGATACTATGCCTAGAAGGTGATCAAAATGTGAACGTGAAAGGCACAATATTTACTAAGTTAGTTCGTTGCTTTCTTTCCTTTCTTCTCCCTCTTTTCTCTCTCTTAATAGAACAACGCTTCTTCCGAAACAAATCGCAACACAAACGGCAAATATCAAGCTTCGCGATTGTGCCCTAGGTTTTTGAACCTGCCCAAGCCGGCCCAATGCAAGGCTCAGCGGATATCACAACATGACCATGATTTCCAACATAAATATCGATTTAGTATCATATCTATTACTGGTTCTCAAGGTCGTGCCATGGGTTCTTATAGTAGCTACTTGAAGATATACTTCAACAGATACCGAAATAGAAATGAGCGTGATGCTTGGGAAGGTCGCGATAATAATGGCACGTCCACTCTTTCGACCGCCTCCATAAAGATGGAAGGCTAAAGCTCTGGGTTCCAGGGCGGAACATCGGGAGTAAGCGCTGCTGTAGTCCACGATCTTGCTGCAAGAGGAACACACTTGATTCTTGTCCGGAATGCATCAGATATTTTCACGGTTGATTACATTGAAGACCTTCGTGAACGTCATAGAAATCCCTTTATCTATGCGAAAGAATGCGACCTCTCGTCTCTGAACAGAATCCGTCTCTTTTCCACCAAGTCCACCGACAACACCCCCCCTCGAAGACTCGATATAGTTGTCTGTCGCGCTGCAGTGATAGCACCGCCGTATACCTCTGGAACTACGACTGGGGACGGAATCAAAACCCACGGGAGACCGAACTTTCTAGCCAACTTCCAGCTGTTGATTATTCTTGCGCCGTGCCCGAGAGCTCGGCCTCCGGACAGAGATATCTGTATTTTACTTATTTTACTTCCTACGTGCTCTGGTTATATCACCGGCGATCTTGATCCTAGCGCTTAGTTCTTCCGACAAAAGCATCCTCTCGGAACACCAAGGCTATGCTATGGAGCTTCCGAAAAGGCCTTAATGGCTCTCAGCTTCCAATTTTGAAAGCGCCTAGATTCCTAAGCTCGATCAGATAAGCAGCCGAACAATGTTCATATTTATAACATCTATCCAGGGCTTGCACGAATGCCTGATTCTAGGAGTCGATAAGTAAGAGAGGCGGCTCATTGCAAAGCTTGGTATTGTGCTATTTAGGATTCTGCAGGTACACCGCAGGTGAGCTCACTTCACCAGAACTTAGAACAAAGCAATAGGAACTCGCCGAACTCATGATCAAGGACGCTGGAGAGGAAGGAGGCATCGAAAGTGCCACGGAGCAAGGCGAAGAAAGGGATCGGGAAGATGTGAAGAGTGAGTCAAAGCCAGACGAAGAGGATAAGGGGCTAATGGAGAAGATCCGTCAGAGAAAGGAGGCTCTTAGGAAAATATTAGAAGAGGAGGCAAAGGAGCGCGAAGAAAGAGTCAAAGCAAAACTTCCATCCTCACTTATATGATACCTCCTCCGCTGGGTACCCCCAGCATGGTAAAGTGTAATTGATTTTTGGAATACATTTTGTAGTTTTTAAAGTTGGAGGACGTATAAGTTAGAGATGAACTGCAAGATTCAGCAGACAGAAAAATTAGGAAAACAATCAAACTGCAAGCCATAACGAACTACTGTGAAAGCACTTATGGCTCACGATATCCATAGCAGGGTTAATCCTTGGTCCACCCACAATTGCTTTAGTCTGCTAGGTTACAAGAATTGCGTACGCCAGTGAATGAGATCCCAACACACCCAGCACCCCCAAGCTTTACCTGAGGAAAACACCAACCCGTTTTAGAGGGGTTTGCCTTTCAATATGGTGGTTAGGCCCTGCTACAGAGATAGTGGGTTATAAGAGTTTTTACCGTATCAGTTCAGTGAAACACCGGAGACTAAAGTGTCTATGATTACTGTGCCACCGAGGTGACCTCAGTCTTAATACAGGTGATGAATGCCCAGTATGCTTTTGTCACCTCCGTTGGGTTACCAACCAAGTACCCCACATCACAGCCGTTGCCCGATTCCACAAACAGCTTAATAAAATCGTCAAAGAGCTTGTAAAACTTGGGGCTACCCGTCTGTTCGTAGGAAGCGAGAACCCGGGCATGAGTGTTCAGGAGTACAAGGGTATCAGTGTGGTCTGACGGGGTTAGATGGATACTAATTTTGGGTTTACAAATTGCAGGATGACTTGCGAATCTTTCGTACAGTCTCCGGTAGTAAACCATACAGCTTCCGGAACGTTATAAAGTCTCTTCTGCCACGAGTCCCTTCGTACAGCATTACATCAGTGGCAGCATCCCCCCCCCCACGAATTGGCTTTCCTCCGGCAATGATACTCAAATCGAATTTCGTGGCTGTGCCAAGCTTATCTCTTTTAAAGGTACTTAGGAACCGGTTGCGCAAAGCGCGGTAGGCACCCATAGAAGCCGTCATCCTGCTAACAGACTCCTGGATCGAATCTAGGCGGAGCTGGTTTTCGGCAAGCTTCTTAGCTCGCGATTCGCGCTGCTCCCTACTTACTGCAATCCCCTTGTATGCAGACTCCACGAGTGTGGCAAGATCAACGCGAGGGCCACGGCGGCGCTCGACCAACCGATCAGAGATCTCACCCTTCAGGTCCCCTCTGCACCCTTGCATTACCGGTACCAGGGAGCTCGTGGCCAGTTCTGGTATTCCCTCTTCATGGATTTCAGCTCCGTCAACGTGGCTGGGTTGGAATTCTCTATCCTCCCGGTTCTGCTGCGTAAAAGAATCCCGCTGGTGGCTCGTGCTTGACTCCAGGCATCTTATTAACTCCTCCCTGGTCCCGGCATCCTTACGGCCAAGCCGCTTGCATTCAATCTGAATCTCCCGGTATGTGGCGAAATTGGTGTCCATGACGATTGTGTCGTTTGCGTATTGCAGTGGTAGGATGAGAGTGAGTCGGTCGCTAGTGTGTCTAGTTGAACAACGGGGAGGAAGCCACTTGGCCTTATGGAAATTAGGGTATAACAGAAATTGTTGGTATGATATGTGTGTATAGTATGTGGTACGTTGTGTGAGGTGAGATGTTCGTTATAGACTAGTCCCATTCCAAGCCCACTCCCGCACAACCAATGATAGACCTAACCCACACAGTAGGCAGTCACTAAGCTAACCCCTAGACATGACCTAAGTGGGTAGCCTCACCTCAACATTATCGTATAGCTTAAGAGCTAACAGAAATCAGGCTAACACGAAGTACAAACATGTGGCGCGATTTTGGAGGGAGTGGCGAATTAAGTGGATACAGGAGAGAGAGCGAGTGATAGCTCCTGTCGGCAAGTATAATACAAGAGTTTTTTTTGTTCTCCCCACGGGCACGTGCGACCTACACACAACCAAACAATGCAGTATGATACCTGACCTCACGCCCCTGCATGTAGATCGCCACATGAAAGTGTCAGAATACAGTACTTGGGGACAAATACTGCATGATAAAGTATTCTCCTCTACGCTAGAATGTTCCAAACAGGAAGTGACAGCCCAACATACACCCAGCAACGTAACCCCCACGCTGCGAAAAGAGGATATCAAAAGCAGAGAAAATAAAATCCTCAGTTTCAAAGTTTAGCTCGGAAAAAAAGCAAGAAGAAATACCGGTAGAGACATATCGGGAAGTACGATACAAAACTATCTTTTGTAGCCCGTTTCAAGTCCCCGGGTACCAGGTGTGCGCTCACCCTTCCTACTGGCACGATCCCGGAGATACCATTACCGATATCAACATGAAAAATAGCTTGTTAAAGGGCATCTCCACTACCAAGCCACCTATGCCACCCTCAAACAACTTCAAAGCATGATACTCGATGACCGGATCGGCAAAGTACGACCTACCCGCTCACCCAAAAGCCCCCAGAGTCAGGCTACCGGAAGTATGTCAGAGCATCAGAAGTACAGTACACGACATTCCCCACCTCTCTCCCCAGAAGTGAATAGCAACCCCACACCAACTTTTAGAAGTATCGGCCAAAACACCCCATCACCACACCCCCCCCCCCCCCCCCCGGCATATACCAATACAGGTCTCATAAAGCAGCGGCCCGGCAGCGCATAGACAGGCAAGTGCGATAGAGCCATACTTCACTTCACAGAGGCTAGGGGAAACGGCATTATAACCACCGAATTTACGAACAGAGATTGCTGGTACAGTACAAAAACCGGTAGGATTAATTGGTCCCAGCCTGACAGGAAATAAATACGGAGAAGCCCCGGAATTACAGTCGGTTAGCTCCCTGTGTTGGTTACTATTGTAAAGTCTATGAGAATGACCAGTGAACGGTGCACAAGCCACCACCACCAACAGGGTGTGGGTGTGATTGTTTGGGTACGAGTGGTATCTTAGGGAGAGTGGAGGGTGCACGCCTCGCGATGGAGATAGCAGATGGGGGGGTTGGGTATGATACCCGTACTAGTTTGTCATCATCGCTACACGTTTCAAACACCACGCGTGCACTATCCTAGCACCCTAACACCTAATCCAAGATACAAAAGCGCATGACCCCACATTCATTTCAAGAGAGGGAAAGGCTTCCAACCTTCATTCCATTCCAGATAATATTATAAGCTCTTCCAGCGCCAAAAATTAAGATACAAACAAAGGGTTACGGAAAAAACTGCTATTATCATACCAGCACAAATATTCAAACAGCCCCGCCTAGTCGCCAGACACCCACAATCACTCATACTTCGTCGTGACCCTTCCGACACTAGCCTTCTCCCCTTCCAAACTCATTTCGTACACAACCACGCCAGAAGTGACCGTCATGTCGAGCGAGTAATCGACTCGGTAAAAGGTCTCAGCCTTCTCGTTGGTGTGCTTTGTGAATCGGCTTACAGGCACTGGCTCCGATGTCATGACACATAATTTCCGAACAGCTGCCAAAGTATTTTCTTTTCAGCATCATTCGGGTTACACAGTAACTTGAAGGAAAGGGGGAAATACAACGATCGCCCTTGCTCCGCTTATCCGGCGCTACTCGTTCGTCACACACCCAGAGTTCAGTCTTGAGCTGATGCGTGTCACCAACTAAATCACTCTCGGCAATTGTTCGGTAAAAAGGGAAGGATATCTTCCTTCGTTCCGTCGTAACGTCGCCCTGCATATGTCAGCATATTCCAGGTCACCAACATACCCAAGGCGTATCACCCGTCGAATATACCACTGGATCCTGTTCTTCACTACCCACTCACATCGCAGAGGATGCCACATCCTCTCGGATTCATCGTGCTTCGATTCATCATACTTGGAATCGTGGACGACGCCATAGTGACGCCGACTAAGTCGTGACTGAACAGCTGCGATATCCCCTTGGAGTCCACGGATTATTGCACCTCGTACAACAGCACTATATTCCCGTCAGCACACGCGAGGTAATCTAAAGCAAGGTAAGCATTACGTCCAAGCATTCCGTGGCTGCATAACATTAATCTTATCAGCCGCCCACCTATTAACCCGCTGGTACAGGTACTCCGAAGAACCAAATCCACCCACTAGAAGAATAGCCTGACTAAGGTTTAGCATATGCATAACACCGCCGACAGGGTATCATTACCGCTATTGGGCCTTTCCCGGACTTGAGCACTTCAATAACTTGCTTAGATATCAGCTCCAGAACTTGTGCAACTATAGGCTCGAATATTTCCTTCACCTCCCTCCTATTCTCCCAACCCCCGTTAGCTCCTCATGCATACCGACTGGTCACAGCATAACCCATCACTCGGGACCAAACAGACCTTGAGAGTTTTAGGAACCCCCCTCTAATCCCCTTATCCTCGTTATCCGGCACACCCATCATAGGTACCCAAAATAGCTTATTCTCATTTTCCTCCTCTTCCTCCTCATCCCGTTGGACTCCCTCATCATCGACAAATTCTCTCTTGACATAGGTTTCCCAAAACTGGTTCATCTGGAATCGAGCCCTATGATCCATCGCATCGAATTTGTCCTTCCCAATTCGTTTAGAGACAAAATCTTCGAATCGTCGATCCAAGTAGACGGCACCGCACAGCGCCCCAGTTCCGATCGCCACTTCGTTTAGTTGCAATGGTATCAAGGAAGATATACGATAAGATATGAGATCAACTGTCCCACCGCCGGCATCGCACACTACGAAGCAATCGCCCACCTAAAAATTTCAAGGTAAGTGTGTTTCCTTCATTCATGCATTATCCTCCGAGAAGCTCAGCCAAAGGGCGTGCATCAACCCCACTCATCAACCCTAACCCTATACAAACCCCCCCCCCCCCCTTAAAAATAAATAAATCAAAAAAAAAAGAGGGGAGACGAACATTCATAGAATTAGGCTGAATGCTCCGGAGAGCGTACTCTGCTGCTCCTTCCGGCTCTGTGATTAATTTCAGCAACCCGGCTGCGTCCCCTTCTGCACCAACACCTAATCCCGCCCGGATAGCCGCCTCCATCGTCATTTGCCGAGCCTTATCACTCCACACTGCTGGTACAGTAAGCACATATTCCACCTTGGACTTTTGCACTACCTCCTTCCCAAGCCGTCGCTCGAGGGTCTGCACAGTGTAGGATTTTAAAGCGCCAAGGTAGTCTGTGACAATATCCACTGGCTTCTTCCCCCTCGGGAGGGTAGTTTTCTTGGGGTTGACAAAATTAGGGCGGGGTTGAGATGGGTCCAGTAGAATCTTTATCCATGATAGCTTTTGCGGGTCTGTAGGAGGCACTTCAAAGCCCCTATAGATCTTCCGTGAGCAATTGAAAAATTATCTGTCTAGCGGTGATCCTACCATTTAAACTCTAAAGCCACACTCTCACTACTCGCACTCTCTAATCGAGGGATATTACTCTCAGAGTTCACACTGGGGGTTGGTGACGGCGATGGGGCCGGGGCCGAGGTTGGGTTCGAAGCGGGTCGACTGGTCGTGTAACAGATATCTGAAGGAACCTTTCCCCAGTCCTTCCCCGACTGACCGGGCCAGTGTGTAATGACTTCATACTCCTCCGGCGACGACGTCTGCGCCCATGCTATTGCGCTGTGTGTTGTTCTAGATGGCATCAGCGGGGAAAACTTGCGGGGATAAAAAGGGGCGGATGGTGGTGGTAGGTGGCCAACCCAAAGTCAATGCCCACAATGATTCTCTCCCTCTCCAGGCCGGAAGGTAGGGGTTCCTCAGTTTTGTCGCGGAAGCTAACAGCCACTGCCCGAATGCTTGAACGAAAGTCCATGGTCATTTTGCTCTATCGGATACCGTACGCACACAGCGAGCTGTTGGTATGAAAGTCGAATCGAGCAAAGCGAGAGGGGAACACCCAAAACAAAAAGGCGACAAATTTTCCTCTAGCCAAAATCTAGGAGCCCTTTTAACGCATTAGTATAGTACACTCCAAAAGCACCATTTCTGGTACAGGTAGTAAGATAAGTACGGTATAATACGATCGCAAAAGGAAGCGGAAGCAACTGGTAAAAAAATGGAAAACCCCGGGAAGATCTTGAAGTGCAGGTCTTCGGCTTTCAAACGTCCATGCTTCTATTTCCGGAAGTCTTGGGCTGTGGCACAAAGATGATACTTACTCCTCCCAATCTCCGCCAACCCTCGCGGGGTCATTCCAGTAAAATGCTATGCGCAACGCAGGATAAAACTCGCGGATTCAAACAGAGATTGTTCCCCCACTAGAGCCCAATTGCTATAGATCGGTTCGTCCACCAGAGGCGAATTGGGGGCCCCTGCAGAAGAACAATGGTTTCAAGTTCAGCCTTCCCCTTCTCAAGTCCGCGACCGCGCAGCGAGGTTGGACCGGGTGCCCGAGTAAGCGCTAAGTGACCCGTAAGCCCACTCGAGGTCCCGTCACATTTCACAAGTTTCGGTTACACTCACCAAAAAGGAAGTCTTGGCAGGAGTGCCAGAGAAACAAAGGCCCTGTCTAACCAGATCAGGGGGATAACTCTCTGCAGAGGAAGGAATCTCATGATGATCTACCGTAGAGGGTATTAAGCTTCAGTGGCAAATAGGGTGGATTTTTCGCAGCTTCTCCAGGGTGGGTTCGAGAGCATTTATATATGGGATCGGCAGGGTTACGCGGTTAGGTATGCCACTCAACGCAGTGGCGCATTCCTGAAATAGCCTCTTCTCTCCTGCCATTTTCTAGGGTACCCGTATTCGGATAATTGGAGATCTCATGTACGCAATAACCCAAACGCTCTGAGCATCCAGCCATCCGAGCCATCTGCAGAGCGTAAGTAACCGGAATCACTATCAATCACTCGACAAGATAGTAAAAGTCAAAAAAAAACTGGAGAGATTAACCCGGTGTCAGAATTAATACGAGAATCGGGAGCGTAAGAGAAAGTGCGGTTTGTACTCCCCAGTAATTCTACCCTAATGTCATGTCACTACCTGGACAGTGTCCGCTGCTGCGCAAATAGTCACTGTAACGCTTCAAGTGATCACTCCGCGCAATCACAGTTTCTGATATCGGTACTCTCCTAGACAGAGTGTTACCTCTCTAGAACCACCCTAGATGCGGAGGAGGGGGCGAAAGGCGCAGCAAGAATCAGCAGGATCATAAATTTGCTATAAATGGATCTAAAACAATCCTCACTCCCCGCCTTGCAGAAATTCCCTGCGGGGCCGGGGATTATCCGTACCCTTACAAGTATAACTTCCAGAAGCGATGCCGGTAACAGTAGTAAGGCTCGCTCCCTGGTATCATATTACAGAACAAATCCTCGCAGGACTACCACGGCCCCAACCCTGACCGGACAGTCATTCCTCGGTTGGGGACGGTTTATGCAACCGGCTGGTCAGTGCTTACCCAGGACGGATAGAGTACCGATACGGTATAATACGATATTAGTGATATTCAAAGGAACAAAAAGGATTATTTCGCCACCGCCACACGGCCATGGACAAAGGCATTTCCATGACATACCGTATAATCTGGCAAAAGTCGGATTGGAGCTAAAGCGAAACTAAGGCAACCGAACCAACAGGAGAGCTCGAAGAAGGCGAATTCGCCACAGTTTAAACATATGGGCCGCTGTGGTTGGACAGGTTCAAGAAAATCCTCACTAACGTCAGTCCGACTTTTGCCAGATTATACGGTAGATCAGTTACGGTACCCGCACAGTACCGATATTGTGCTTGAAAATAAATAATGACGAGGTGGCCCAATTCACACCGTGTGCATGCACTGCAAAGTGCACCTCCGACCGCACCAACTCAGTCAGACGGGACGTTTAAGGTTATCACAACATTACTCGAGTAGAATACCCCCGCCGCACCGCACCATACTCGGGGGTGGACGTAAATTATGGGAGGGACAGGGGTTCAAGATGTCAAAGCTTTTTAGCCTCCCTAGAATTAGACCTATCAAATTAAATCGTTGTTTGCTTGACAGTCATGAACACGGGGACTTCAAACCCCTGTTCCTCCCATCATTTACGTCCACCCGAGTACACGTATCGTATTAAGAGGCTCTGCCTTTCGCTCGCTCGCTCTCTCTCTCTCTCTCTCTCTCTATGCCTAGACTGCTGACCTCATAAAATAAAATGAAAACGAAAAGCTCCCAGAATGCGCTCCCAGATAGATACAAGGGTCTAAAATATCCCACGAAATGGGAATGTCACCTTCGGTGTTTGTTGGGGTACTTTTGCACAGCCGAGGAACTACCCCATCACTTTCTCTATCCAGAGAGAGAAGAGTCGACCTCTCAAGTACGAGTACCAACGCCACTACTTGCAAAACCCAACACCAGCAGTATGTCTCACTTCACTCCTTGACTGACATACAAGCGACAGCTGCATCACATCTTGCTAGAAGGGGTTGTGTTTAACTTCTTCCATTCCCCCAATGCTATGTGAAATACTGATTTTTTGATTTGTGGGCTAGAGCTGTCACGAGTATTTCCCACGCCTTGCTTGAAATCCTGTCCCTACCCGAGGGGATATTTTAAGAGCCCCCTGAAGAGCCTCCCACATTTTTATGCCTGTACGGCAGTACCGGGATCAGTGCTGTACTCGAGCATTATAATGCCTTACCTCCTCCCATCTCCATGGCCAAGGCTGCCACCAATCTTCCAATCTACCCGAGTAGAGCACTCGTAAGTTAAGCCCCACCGCCGCCCCAATCAAACCCACTCTGATCTAGACATCACGCGAACCCCTTTACATCATAATATTATTACCCCCGAGAAAACCTCCCTACCTGCACTTGTAAAACGCAGAGTCAGTTAAATCCCCACAGAACCTAAATTAAGCACAACCCTAACCCATTCCCAGCAAGCGCGTTCCGATTACTTTAAAATGGCCCGCTGGTAAGTGGCACAGCTCGCTACTATGTACCGTAGTATAGTAGATAATCGGAAATAGAGACCTTCTACTAAGCGAAGTGCATAATCTCGTGGAACCCGTTCCCACGCTGGAAGGTGTCAAAAGAAAGTGCGACTCAACACGTGAGCTGCCTGATTATGATGCCGGCGAGCCCGGAGGAGCCTTTAGAAATAGCATTTCCACAAGTGTTTACCCCAGAGTGTCATTCCCGACGCTTTTACCACTTCGGTATCTAAGGGAAATAACTACCGAGAGGGACCACTTTATGAAAGTGGGCCACACTTTATTTTGACCTCGTGTAGCACTATTCTTCGGTTTTATCCTGGATATGGTTCGCTCCTGTAAGCCCGCTCACGAACCCAACAGTACCGTACCGGTAATGGAGCTGACACCTGTTCCCATCAAGAATCCGCATACCGCTACATGCAAGGTAGCGTCCGTGGGCAGTAGCCGAAGAAACAGGGTCTAAAGAAAATAGTACTGGTATTGCTTCTCGGAAGCCTCTGAGGGAATACCGATAGTCTTCCAGCGTAGTACCAACTCATATGCTCTTCCCAGGTAAGAATCGCCTGAAAACTAGGGGGTAAAAACAGGATATTTCAGGGATATTTTTCCTTTCCCCAACATGGCGCCTACCTCCCGCATGAGCCCAGGGACTTCTTGCCTGGAACGAGCAAGTACTGTACTCGAGTACCGGCCCTTCCGTACCATAAGCCATTAGTGGCAACAGCCACCTTCTTCGCCTGTGGGGGATTACTTAGTCTATGAGCGGGTCAGAATCATATACCGGTAGTTACCTTTTATGAGATAAGATGCATAACCGGATCATTCCGGCGAACTGAGTGCTATCATACTCCCTGGCCCTGGCGATGCATCATAACTGCCATATTCTGCAGTAGGTATTCCAGAATCCAGCCCGCCGAATCCAAGTTGATACCAATGCCGTACCAAACTCTAAGATATGCTCAATATATCCCAGCACAAAAACAGCTGCCCAAAAACCTTATTACTAATACACACGCGCCAATAGCTCAGTTGGGAGAGCGTCAGACTGAAGTTCTCGCTTCTTCAGTTCATAAAAACTCGGGGTAATCTGAAGGTCACCCGTTCAATCCGGGTTTGGCGCATTGTTTTTTTCATTTTCCCGCTCCGCACCCCTTCCTACTGAGTCCTGATTTGTCCTGCCTTTACTCGTTGGCATCCAATGGCCAGGTCAGGTCAAGCCCGCTTGTATGGTATGATATGCTAAAGCGGATTGATGGCTTTGTGCGACATATGATCCTCCCCCAGACCCTCCCTCCATAGAGAATTCTTGAGAAAAGTCAAGTATCCTTCTATATTCGCCCATAAACCCAGAGGTCAAATCTAAGACACCCAAACCCCATATCATAGGCGCAAGTCCCGGCCACCAATGTGCCGTTCTTTATTTATTTTTTAATGCCCGGAGGCAGTGCTTCTAGTGCAATTCCCAACCACAACCACTGTTTTGCCACGAAGGCACCTGGAAGGTAAGTTCTGAATGCGAGTAAGAAGCCATACCGGGACCCCACGGCATACCGTACACCCAAACACTAGGCCCTATTACAATCTTAGAACAGTTCGACCTATGCACCAATCTTGCCCAAGCCAGCCTATGGCTATCTGTGACGGGCTTGCTGTGCCGTGGGGTCCAAGTATGTTACACTCAGTCCAATGTAGCCTATGCTGCCATACATAGCAGCACCACTACCAACGTGGACGATACCCCTCGAAGGCCCAATCCTAACGAAATCAAAAAATTGAGATCAGAATTGAAATCATGAGTTTTTGGCACTGCCACAATTTCGAACCATAAAACCGAGGCCCAAATACCCGCTTACATACAGTACCTTAGCACACCGAAAGAAGGATAAATCAACCATGCTACACCAAACCGCAACAAAAGTCACGAGACGACAGACAGCCATAGAGATCATTTTACGTATCATGCCTAGTCACCAGTCATACAAGTACCTACCCACACCCTATGGGGGGAGTTCCGTGATCTGTTTCTCGGGATCCTTTCATCCTGTACATGAGTACAAATGCTGACTTATCTTCCCAAAGAGGGAAAAAACAGGATAAATAACGGGGGGTGATGGAGGATGGAGGAGAAGTTATTCTCAACATTGGGCCTCACCAGTACTGTACGGATCATGTATCGTCAGGCACAAGCCTATATTATGCCTACCAGTAGTAGCGATGAAGAGGAAGGCAAACTTGAGCAGCAGGTTACATGTATGCCTACTCAACATACCGCTAGACTGATAATATTACCACCTCTGTGTATCGGTCAAGATATAACTGATGGTGGGAATATCCCTTGAGCAGTATGAAACAGTAAAGTTCTCTCTCCCAGGCGCGCCAAATCAAAAGTAGCTACCCAAGTAGCTGTATTTGGTAGCAAAATTGGACTTTTCAGACAACAACAACTAACTCAGCACCTCCAGAGCTGCTAAACTCGTGGCGGGGGCAATGTCGGTTCCGGGGTGATGTCGGGAACACAGATACACTGGGGAGTATGCTTCAGTACAGACCAAGATGAAACAACTCAGAATGACCTCAAATGTTGGTTTCTTTTGTTCCTACATTCACTGTGTAGACTTCTTCCCGGCATCTCCCCGGAACCGACATTGCCCCCGCCACGAGTTTGAATTCTTAATAAATTACAGAATCCAATTCCTTCCATATCTGGCTTAGCCTGCCTGGGAGGGAATTTCATAAAGTCTGCATCCACCCTGAACCTCATAAACCTCTGTCGCAACAAACTCACCCCAACTCAATGGATTTTAAAAACAAATAAAGAATAGAATAGAAAAAAGAGAGAGTATATTTCCTATGGTAGACTTATTACCAGTGTTCCTCAGAGATCCGACAGTAGCAGAAGTCGTTCAAGATGTATTGTATAAAGTGGTGTGTCATCGTTGTCGCGGAAGTTGGATTTTCCTGTACTAGTTACAAATAAATTCAAGGACTTTACAAAAAAAAATACGTTGTCACGGAAGTTACTGGGTTTAGGATGGATGCTGACTATATGACCCGGGGAATAATGCTCCCTGAAATCATGAGACCTTTCCCTACCCCATTGCTCCCAACTCCCCTCCCCCATCTCACAGCACCGGATGAGGTTTCCAGATCCGGTTGTCCAGGATAACAGCAGGGCGCGACTGTATATAAATCCTGCCGGTGATGTATTCTCAGGACGGGGCCCATAACGGTGGTGGTGGAGAGAATGTGCCAACAAGCCGTGACCGAGCCCGTTTTGTTTCTCGTTATATTTGATGCTAGCTCACTTACCAGTAAGAGGGAAAGTGAGAGGTGGCGGTGGTGCTGCATGTAGGATGTCTAGAAAGTAGCCAAAGAACAAAGGAATCAGGCAATCAACGACATGCGGTAGTTTATTAGATTAATAAGAAAAAAATGGGGGAGAATAACGGCTTTTGACAAGAATATGAAGGTAACCCGTCCTATCTCAAAACTAGGCCCTCCCTTCGTTGGAGCTCAATTTCCAAGTATAGATAGAAGTGAAATCACAACTTCTCCTCCCATAACTACTCTAACAGCAGACCCGCCACTAAGCACCCAAACGCTCACACAATCCTTCCTGTCCCAGACCTCTCAATTCCTCCCAATTCCTACTCCTCCGCCTCTATCGCCTCCCCATCTCCGTCCCTCCCCCTCCATCCCCCCTCTCTCCCCCCACCAGCCTCCTCCAACCACCCCTTAACACACCCGATAACTTCCTCGGCAGCCCTTCCCTCTTTCCCCCCTTCCTTAGCCCTGTCTTCCGCATGTCTCACCAGCGACCCCAACGTCATAAACTTCCTCGTCCCGCCGGGATAAACATACGGTTCCGGGGTGTGAGCCCCCATCTCATCAAGATGCGCCTGCAACGCGGCAGCAGACTTGAACTTTCTCCGTCTGCCCCGGCGCCGAGTGCTCTTACACAGAGGACACGTGAGTATATTTGCAAACTGGGGGTCCGAAGTCAGGGGTGTTGAGTACGGGTGTTCCCCCTCCGGCGAGATGATTGAGGATGGGAGGAGAAAGTGGGGAAGGGTTTCTTCTTCGGTTGGCCACGGGTTGCTACTAGCAGAGGGTGGCGGCGTCGGTAGTTGGGAATGCTCAGAGATGGGGGAGGTGGTTTGTGGATTGCTGGTGATGATTAGGTTTTCAGTGTCCCTCGCGGTGATTTCTCGAAGTAGCCGTTCTTTGCCAAAGTCCTTTGTGCATGCGCCGCTTTCCAAGTGGTAGACCATTCCCGAGACCGCCGTAAATGATTTCCCACAGGTGTTTCTGTTGAAACAGCGCATCCGCTGGGTCACGGCGTGAATGCCCGATTGAACATGACAAGTCAGCGCCCTGTCGGTAGCGAAAATCCGGCCGCATTCCTGGCAGGCGTATCTCGCAGCTGGTTCGGATCCCTGTGTATGTGTGTGTATGTTCATCTTGCTCAAATGCCTCTTCAGCCCCCCGGGACTAGTGAAATCCCGTCGGCATTCAGCACAATGGTAATCCAGAACTTCGGGCATCTCGCAAAGGTTCCGTCGGTGCCGTCCCAACGCTCCCTTCGTGGAGAACTTGCGGGCACACTCATTACATTGGAAGCATTCGCCCCGTGCGTGAACGGCAGAAGCAAGATGTTTGGAAAAATTGGCCGGAACGCCGAACCCACGCCAGCAAAGCTCGCAAAAAGACATAACTAACAATGGAACGGTAATTGAGGGAAAATAAAAAATTGAAAAGTGAAAATAAAATAAAACAGCTCTCCGTATAGAATGATGAGAATAAATATAAATAATTAAAAAAACAAACCCCCGAAAAATTGAGAGAGTTGAAAGGGTCCAGAACATGTAACTTTTATCCACCGAGTGATACCTGTAGTAAACTTTTAGGCCTACCGCCGGAACGCCCCCTATTACCATTAGGGTACCGGTTGGCATGGCAATTGCGAATCCGCTACTGGGAGTAAGCAAGTACAAACCAGCCCCCATATCCCCCAATTCTTCAGCAACGCCTGGACGGGACTGGCTACTGGTTTCACGACGACCCTTGAAAAAAGCCATCACTTAGATTGGGTTACACATCTGTCGGCACCAACCAGGTGAAACATAACTGTATTACACCCCCCCCCCAACATTCCAGCACATTTGCCAGCACTTTCCCGGGCCCGCCTATGCAGGTATATGATGTGCATATATATCACAAATCCCAACTCGGGGGCTCGCTGGCGCGCATGATCGACCAAATTCTTCTCTCTCGCACCCACTGTGTGCTTGAGAACGCGCAGGAGGTAGTAGCATTTCAGGCCGCCCATTCCACAATTGGACGACTCCCGGGAGGGAAGGGGGAAAAGAAAAAAAAACCGCTCATTGCTTTTTTTTCTTTCTTTTCCTCCGCGAGCAATCATACCCTTTTAGACTGCGCGATCCGCGCTCTGTGATCCCTTGCGAGTGATTGGATGTGAAGTGTTTGAACAGCCCTGTTCAAGTGCAGAGACCTCTACTTCGAGTGATTCCATGTGATGAGTGGGGTTTTTCTCGGCTGGGTTCGGCTTTTGCTTGAGGAAGTGGCATGCGAAGTAAGGGAGTATATAGCAGTATGACGGAAATATTAGGACTCGCGACGGCCTCGTAGACGGTTGAATGTTGTGCTGCTGTATTCGTGTCCCATCCTCCTAAGTTTGAGCAAAATTGAGCTTTCCTGCCTAGTTGATCGTGACTAGCACAAGCGGTGATCGGTAAAAAAAATATATATATCCCCGGCAACCCCCCCCTCAGAATAGCCATCGTGGGATAAAATTACCTCTTTCTGGTGTAATTCCCCATATGAAGGGCCTAACTTATGCGTCAGATATGTCACGAGTTATGGGATATCGGGAAAGACATGCCCCTTTCAGGCACAACCACGACGACGACGACAACACCCCAATAAGTTATCCAAAGGTATGATAGGAAAACAAAACCCGCATTCTATCATTGATACGCCTCCCCAATAAAAAAAGGGGGGGGCTGCAGGAAGTGGAAAGTGAATTAAATTTCTCGCTAGCCTTATTTTTACAGGAAGAAATGTGCAGGGCGGGACTTGCTGCACAATCGTGAGCTATGTATCGAAGGAAGGAAGGCGTTGTCGTTATTCGCATTGTGACGCCTCGTCATTTAATTACGATCACATCTCCCAGATGCCCGACAGCACTCGAGTTGACTCCTATCAGCGATTCCGTTGTTAGCCGCGATTTGGGCAATTTTGGTTTCGCAGCTTATTCTCGCATAGGGATCTGATGGTTTTGCTTTCTGGGGGGTGGAGCTCAGAGTTAGGCACCTAGGATATCGGGATAGCAGACCTCAATCTCTGGAATTTCGTAGGTTGTTAGAATGATAATGATAAACCATCTTACTCTGAGTAATAATTCAATATCGTACAGCGCAATCAATTCATGGCCCTTTCCCGCTAGCTCTCCCTTCCCTCCATCTTTCCCCCTTCTCTATCTCCCTCCCCTTTCTCCTCCTCCCAAATTGGTACCCATCTTCCCCTCCCGTCGCCCCACTCTTCTCTCCAACAGTACCCACTTCGCATCTCCCTCTGTTTCCACTCCGTATTTTGTTCCTCCTACCGGTCATCCATGTAACTCTCACCCTTGGTTTCCTCTCCCTCTCGCCCCCTTCCCCCCCACCTTCAACCTCCTCTCCGCAACTAGCAGAAATCACGTTGGATATACACAACTAGCAACAGTAGGTATACCCCCCATCGACAGCTAGACCAGAAGCAGAAGTGACGCCAAATTCCCCAGAGGTCTGTAACAGAATTAATCTTCTGCCTGATTGCCTTGTACCGGACAGGGGTCGGGAATGCGCTTCTACCGGTTCCGTTAGGAAAACTAGGGGATGTAGCATTTAGCGCCGAGTATTAATCCCCCGTCAGTCCTTCCACATCGTTGGTCCCTCCGCAGCGCATCTGGGAAAATACATGGAACGTAGGGGGCAGAGGGGCTATATTCAAACATCTAAAGAGCTAGCCCCATTCAAACGGAGAATTTTCAATCAAAAATTTAATGTTATTAGTAAACTTTGAAGTCTCGCTGTGGTAACCTCAAAGAGATTGAGTATTTAGGCTCTGGGAGTTTAGAAACCCTGAAGACCCCTAGAAACCGCAGGGGGGCCCCAGGTGGCGGAGTAGAGAATGAGCCATATATCGTACTTTCATATTCTCCTCCAAAAATCAATACCCCGAAGACGATACTTTTAGAGGTTTCTTTTTCATTCTGAAAATAACACCAGTATCTTGGAGGGAGCTCTCCATTGCCCATTTTGGGGGGATTCCGGGGGAAATCAGAGTTAAAATTAAACCGTGAGGCATATCCGAAATGACCAAAATCAATTCAATGAGCCTAACAATCGCCTCTCTTCCCCCCCCGCCTAAGCATCCCGACCCACTAGAGCCCTTTGCTTGAAAAACCTGATATCCCGCCTGACAGTCAATGCTCGAATAGCCAGCATGTGGGAAGATGCTTCTTCTTCTTCTCCGCAGAGGCCAATCTGCGCACCCCGATGCCGAAATCTATCAACTTGCCGATGATCAGTTAGACGGGTGTCCTGACTCTATTGACCTCCGATTAGCCAGGACATACCCAACGTCGCCACAACACGGAATCCCATCTCGGTGGCCGGGTATCCCCTTCTGTGCAAACTTACCTTTCAAAAAAAACCCCCTACCCGGCTGCGGAGGCGAGTGACCATCCATGTCGACACCACCTATCCAAACCACCGGAGAAATGATGCCCTAGGAAATAGCACTTCTCGTGGGGCGGTATAGGTGCGCAGAGGTGCTTGATGTCATACGAGTGCGCATATCGTTCAATCCTGGCAGCCAGGTAGGTAGGCAGCCTTGCCCACGTCAGAAAGTGTATATAGCAAGAATCGTATCCATCGTTATTCCCTGGTTTATTATTCCCACCGGGTGGGTCTGGTCTAGGCTAACTTACCCCGATAGTAATGAGGTTTAGCAGTGAAGAAAAAAAGAAAGAAAATCCCCCCTCCCCAGAAAAAGGAACCAAAGTTAGGCTCCGGTTGCGGGGGATTTCTCTGCTATATTACTTCACTTCTTCTAGTCAGCTGGATTTGGCAATTGGAGGAGAATTGGTCCTGGAGAATTCGCCGCCGGGCTGGCAGGAATGTTCAGTGGGTGAGATAAAGTATTGAGGTAATTGCGTTTTGTGCTGTGCCGTAATGCTCGCATCTTAATTTCTTGATTCCATCTACTAGGCATACTTCGTAATCAGGTTACCTGTGCAGACATAGAACTACTTGGAGATAAATTTTCACACACATGCCTAGCACTCAGGACTAAAATTTAACGGTGAGAAGGTATACCAGGCACCTGCCTCCGGACGCTAGTGGGCACCCAATTATTCTGCGGTTTCTTTTTCTTCTACACTTTGCAACAGCAAGTGCCTTGTTTCAGGTTTGCCCCCCGAGACTCTGCTAACCACCGCAACCAAGGTCTTAAGCAATTGATCCAGTAAACCTATATTAGAAAGAAAAAATGCAAAAGAGGATTCCTATGCTTTCGCCGACCCTCCTCTTTCAACCTAGCCGCGAGCAGAAAGTGTGGGTAGCTTTCAGGATGATGAGCAGTAAATCGAGTTCAGAAACCAGCATCGGGCAGGAATCTATTATACCAGTAAACATACTAGAAGCTTTCCACTAACAGGTATGCAGCACAGCCCGGGGGTGGAATATCCTAGCATCCTCCTCCCCATCTTGTAACAAAAGTGTCTTCATGAAAGTTAACCAAACACTTGAATGCAAATAGAAATATGTTGGTGGTTAAATTGGAGTAACGAAGCCATGAGGATTTACCTTCTGAGAAAGATGGAGGTGGGAGTGGTCCGTACGAATTACCAGAAGACCCTGGGTATAGCTAGAAGTGTATAGAAGCTGTCCGGAGGCTGTAGAATGCCACAATTGCTATCGTAGGAGGCAGCCCCTCGAGGTTCCGAAAGGAGCTAGAGTGGGGATAGCAGCCCCGAGAGCTTCATGCCTTTTCCTTTACCATTCCGAGGTATCTCCAGTCCATCGCCTTACTGGATCTCTAGGTGTGCGCGAAAACCGGCAGGATCTTAGGAAGCGTTCTGAGGGATCGTCAATTGGGGTACATACACCACCTAGAATACCGTAGTTGGGTGAAAGCTCAACAGATTATATACTACTGGCGAACTCGCGATTTCCTCATAACGCCCAAATATCTCCGGGGATGCTCCGGCGGGTTGGCTGGCCGGCCGAAACCATACAACACCACACATAATCACTCGGATTTCCGGAATCAAAGTCCTACCTGACCAGTCACCGGATCAGAGAGGTGGTAAGGGTTTCTTAATTGGCGGTCAAGAGGGTGCGCACGGGCACTAGAAGCGGTATAAAGGGCAGGCAAAAGATAGGATATACGAATAGAATCTAAAGATTTTAAAGAAACTTGCATTCAACCTTTCTTATCTTGGCTCTGAGCTCAATCGAGTGAACCAAAGATTGAGCATGCTGGGTGGCTCTTCCGCGGATCGTTCAAATTCACGGCGCTCAGATTCAGGCATACCACTAGGAGTTGGCTTGAAAGTTTCAATTCATTGGGAACGCTCACCCTCGTGTTTTCCATGTAGATTCGCCAATGATGGCCGTTGAAAATGCTCCCGTTCTCGTGGCTTGTAAATGAGAGTTTAGCACTGGCCCTGTGTCCAAACTAGAATGAGAAAAGATTTCCAAGATCGGGGAGAATAATAATATCCCAAGTCACAATAACAGAGATCACCGGTATCAACTCTCTTCTTGACGTTACTCGGGAGATGAACGGAAAGAGGTCGAAAGACCTAAATAGGGCCTTGTCCGCAGTTGCAGTGGGATTGTATATAAGTAAAGACCCTAGCGAAAGCCCCATATCCAAGCACCGATAGCGTCGAGCCCTATAAATCAAGTGATGAGCCCCGACCAGGCTAGGCCAAGCGCATCAATGCCCACAAACATTCCTCAACCCCCCCCCCCCCTAACTCTGCAATACGGTAACCATCTCTTTATATACACTGCCTTTTCGGAGCTCCGTAGAAACACGTCCAATGATGAGATCCAGTTACCCAGGCCTCTAGGAACTTGCAAAGTCCCCCTGAGCCCCATAGGTAAATTCTGTTCAGCAGGTCTCGGAAGCTCCCTAAATCTAAATAGTCTGAAGCCCTGGCTATTAGGTAGACATAGGAAAACCTGTGCCCTGTATCCTCCTTCACCTGCTCCGAGCAAATCGCCGGACAGATTCTGGATCAAGGACTATCATTAAAGCCGAGTAGCTATTGACTTCACAAGATAGGAATTTATCTCACGCGCCCAAGTTCACCGCTCGACCAGAGTCCCTCTCCACACCTCGTTTCACGGGACATTTTCTGTCAATTCCTCCATTGTAGTCTGTAGTCCGGAAGGTATGGCTGCAATGCCCTCGAAGCTCATGGGATCGTAGCGTGGAAGGCGCCAGCGGACTCGTAGTCGTTGGCGAAGACCTAATCAATCCCGCGCGCTGCATCTGTCTATGAAGTCAGTGTAGAAGAAAATACGGGTGCATAAGAGAGTCGAGGACGCATTGAAAAATCGCCCCCCGAAGGTCGACTATTGCTATTGAGGATCAGTTAAAGATTATTGAGGATCACGGTGGTGCCAACAGGGGTCGAGCTTTCCTTCCCTTCCTTCAATCCACCACCATCCCCCCAACTTCCCCCCCCCCCAGATAATCGGTGACCCCATTCGAGTGGCGCCTTATGCTTGAACCTCGGCCGTCCGCAAGTCCAAGCCCGATCGCAGAAACCCACCCACACTGTGGGGACAAGCCGCGTTTCGACCCCGCCACGACCCACAAAAGAACACGATCTCGGGAGCAGCGCTTCCAGCCGCCCAGTCCGCCCAAGATGGGGTGAGAATAACAAAAGGCTAAAATGTCTAGAGTCTGGACAGGGTGGGCGGCCTTGGTGCCAAGGTCGTCAGGGTGGTCAGTCAACTCCCAGACATCATACGGTAGTGGGGTTTTCTGATTGTTTGAGTGGGGGCGATTTAGGAATGGCTGGCTTGGCCATGCTACCAGATTGGGATAATTGTTGTTCTCGAATTTATGCACAACAAAGCCGCGTTTCTTGGCATGTCGATGGTGCATAACTCAATTCGAGCACAAGTGCAAGTGCTTCTGTCGAGGCTACGGTATCATGGAGAAGGACTACAGTGCCGACACTATATGGTACTCGAGCGCAGTGTTCACCATGCCCGGAACTCCCTTCTCTCGCTGAATTGCTGATCAACCCCCTCACGGCATTGCGCTGCGGCGAATGGGCACTCGGGTTCAAAAGTACTTCAACATCGCACCAAAAACCATCTGCAATTCGACAGCAAAATACCGGTATCATACTGCGCATCTTCATAACCTACCAAAATGGCCTATATCTTCACGTATAGGTTTCCATTTCAACCCCTCTGGCATTCCTAACAAGCAGTAGTACCAGCGCAACGGGTTCCATTGCGGAACGTTCTCGATGAACCGGTCGCAAAACACCCCACCGCCATAACAGCCCTCGCCCACACTGAAACCGCAGCCGCAGCTCGCAGCAAAAGGCACCCGGCCATTTGCATCGCCCTGGGAGGCGTAAACTCAATAGTTGTTCTCGAAACCGAGGCGGAGAAGGTGGATGCCGTGATCCGCATAGCGGGGAGCACCCACCTCGCGTCCGCAAAGCCCTGTCCAGATGTTCGCCAGGCAGATTGCTACTACACATCGACGGCATGGCCATCACCACGAGCAATCCAAACGGGGACCACCCCAACCCGCGTACGTAGGAAGATATTACAGATTTTGATGAGTTAACGTCATTGCCTGGCACCCGTCGACACCGTCCCTTTGCCAAGGTAACAGATCAACCACGCCCCCTTTCCCCACTAAGATACCCCACTACGAGATAGAATTCCTAATGGACAGAAAGACAGATGACCCTTGAGGCCCCCCGGGAACGTTCGCACGGTCACTACCCGTCCACCTAGAATTTTCGGCCTCACCAGAGATGTGTACCGCAGCCCCGAAAGACGACCCCAAGAAAGCCGGCCCTTCCTAAATCAATTGCAGCGCTCCCAAATAGTCATGCGTTCACAACCACAACCTAACGAAGATATGTCGCTTCCTCCTATCCGAAGGCCTTGGGCCCGACGGTAGCGCCGCCCAGTAGAACGACGAGGTCTGCTGCCTTGCCGAAAGCGGCGAGACCAGCGCCACGGAGACAGTGGGGACCCCCGCGAAAGCTCTGGGGCTTGAGCCCGTTGGGAGGATTAGCCCCGCAGAGGCGGGTGATATCTGGCGCATCTACACGATCGCATTTGTGGTGGATGCTAGCTAGGTTGCGAACAGGGCGAGAAAGTTGGGTTGGGAACCTACGGAGAAGAGTCATCACCATGCTCTTGCAGGGGAGGTTGCGGTTTTAGACTGGGAGTGAGCCGATAGAATATCAATATGTAGAATCCCAGATATGGGAGGGGAGGGCTGCTCATAAGGCTTGTCCGAAGGGCACTTTGTCAAGTTTGATCAATTGAGTAGCCTTGTACCTATTATGAAAGTGGTATGTGCCCGATGCAGCACAAACAGTCCGGAAGAGAAATTGTGGCCGTAGCTATCTCGAAAAATTCTACAGCTAATCCCGATATGATACTACTTGAACGATCGTAGGACCCCTCCCCGTTGAATTCACGCACTCTATCATAGCGTATCACTCTAAAAGCGTTCCCAGCACGAACTCTATTTTCCACGCTTCCGACTTATCGGGGTGGGTAATCCCCTGGGCTGGCTTTGGTATAGCGAGTGTGTGTGTGATTAAGGAGGGATTTGAGCACGGTGAATTTCTGGGGGTCTAATCAAGCAGTCCACTAGTGATAAAGCATTTGTTCCCGACGGATTACACCCTCTCGCACCCAAAGTTCCCTTCAGGCGCCAAGGTCTACGAAAGGATAATTGTCCTTCTCCCTTCACCGGTAGAGAAAGTGATCTAGACAGTGGGCTTTCGCTAATTGGTCTCTAGTATGCGTAGTGTTGGAGTGGCTGGCGCAGTGATTTCGTCATCACCAACTTTGCAAGCCAGTGTTGAGATGCTCGTTGCTTGCTGATATTCTTGTATTACCAAGTTATAGAAGCCGGAGTCTTCCCCACCGTTTCCTCACTATTATTTAGACAGACATGGATGCCTCAAATCCGCGCGCTTTGTGGAAACTTGTCCTGCCTCGGAACTTTCAGGACGCCTTCATGACTACTGCATCCGGAGGCTCGCGAGCTCGAGTGATAAAGCAAGGGCCATATTTCTTGTCCTGGATGGGCGCTCAGTCTTGACTGACACTCGTTATATAATATGGCTTGGGAGCATTGCAGTTCAGAGGGTTTGGCGGACAGGATAAGCAAGCTCTGAATTCCCACAGGGCCCGTGGAAGGGAGGACATGGAAGAGTGAGCAGTATTATCTTAGATACTTACACTAAATCTAGCTAGGTACAAGACAACTCAAAGCCACTCCGTACGATACTTGTTTGTTAGCTGTTGGTGTCCTCAGAGTGGGGGGGTGAAATGCATGCTTCCGGTGTAAAAAGGTCTAGAACCCGAAGTTTCGATCTTGCACTTTATGTACGAGTACGGTAGGATTACGGGGCAGCCCGGCCCGTCAGCCCTCTTTTTCTAGGCAAACCAGGAATTCAGGAGTAAAGTTCAGCCTCACTCCCAGCGACGTTCAGATATCATTGACTCCCGTACCATGGTACTACAGAGCGGTGGGAAGACCAGCCTTTGCAATTGCCGCCACAACTATACACAGCTGTCCGGAGAAAAACTACGGTATATCATCCTACCAAACCACAATTCCTCACCCAATCACACGGGAATACCGACCTTGGAAATACCTTTAAAAATGCCCTCTCACTGGCCCCTATCGGGAGTAGATAGGGCTAAAATGCGGAGTGCGGCTCCGATCGGAACCCTACTGTAGCGACATCAAAGCGGGCGGATACGGTAAGCTAAACTGGGACTGGGCTGAGGCTCTCGAGATCAGATCCCTAACCCCACCTATAAATGACGAATTTGGGGGAAGAGCTGAAGCCGAGGCTAGGAGGGGTGGGAATCCCTACTATAATACTGGTATGATATTATGATATTGCTCTGCACGGTAGAACTAAGTCTCTCAGGTTCCCGGCCGAAAAGTTGCTGCGCAGCGAGAAGAAGACCGACGACATACCGGCAGCGCTTGATATGATAATTTTCGAAAACTTTCCAATCACGGCGGCATCTTTAGGAAGATATGGCTTGACTAAAGCGCCCAGAGGGAGCCCCTATCCAGCCTTACGTTTTCCGATTTTCGGTGAGAGCGGTGCGTATAGAGACGATATAATTTCGAATTACTGGTCACTATTCTGTGCCATATTATGTAAGCAAAATGGATTGCCCATGAGCGCTCAGCCGCCATATCTTGGATGGCCAATTCCAAAGATCTAGCACGTTAACCCGGCGCCGCCATCCCAGTGGCTCGCGCAGTCGTTGCTACTTGTACTGCGTGGCACGCTCATGATACCCTTATATCGTGCCCGAGCATCATCAAAAAGTCACTAGGTATCGGTTCCCGCACGGCGCACCATCCCTTGACCCCTTCACGATCCAGCATCAAATCCATAGGAAAATGCTTCCCCACGTTCATCCTCCAGTACCAATAGCCATCTACGGTACGCGTAATGTAGGACATGATGTCGCGCTCACCGTATCCTCTTTGACATAAGCAAGACAAACCTGTCTAATGAGGCCTCCCTGCCCACAAACTCGCATTCTCTCAATGCTTATGGTCTCGTGGTCTCGGGATTATCATATCATCCCTTGCTCAATCAACATTTCAAGCACCCCACTACCCCGCATATAAATGCGTCAAGTCAGTTTGTGCAATGATCTCGTGCACTTCCGCATAGTGTGCCAAACACTTGTCCTCCACACCACCACCACCAACTCGACACTCCAACGACGCCCGGAAAATCACCCACTCTCACTCGTTATCCTCTTCCTGGGGCGCATACCGGTATTATGAATGATTCATCATGAGCTGGCCATCAACTAGCGCTGAAGAATACGTGTCGCTGGATAGCCGAGGGCCACAGCGCTGAGGGGAGCAAAGCGGGCTGAACTCATAAAATGAGCTCGCTCGCTAACCACTGTTACGGGAAGATAAGATCTGAGTTAGAGCGTGGCTTCAATTCTTCTTCTTTGGCTACCGCAGAATTGCCATTCTCCTATCGGAGATGCGATCGAGAAAAGGGTAATGGTTTCTCAGCAAGGGTTGTTGTGGACAAGCTCAATTCTTTTTTCCCTGCCTCTCCGCGATTCGCTCGAGACCCTTGAATCACCGATCCTCTCGCGCGCTTTCTTTCTTTTTTGTTTTTTTTTTCAGGCATGGCCCGACGGGAATCAAAAAAGAGCTGAAAATGGCGTAGGGTAATATGTCGAATTGGCTGACCCAATTGGCGAGAAGGAGATATATCCCTGCAATATCCCTGCAGCCCGTATGCACGTAACCGGGAAAGGCAACCGGGGGAGAATTACGAGCCAAACAAAACACGCCCCGTTTGTTTTTGCTGCTGTTGGGGGGGTAACGGGGAGGGGGGGGGGAAGGATCGGCTGGCCAATCGTTCGATGGGGTCCGAAGGGTGTGGAGTGTGTGCAGCTCACTCGCCCTCAGCGTTGAGGAGCTTGCGGCGTTGCAAAAGATGAAGAAGAATTAGAGGGCGGACGAATTGTCTGTGTGTGTATGTATGGCCCATGCCCAAGCTGCCTCTCGTATGGGCACGATATGAATTACATTCTGATCTATGATGCGCTCGAGTAGCACCGCACTCTACCATATGTATGAACCGACTGGATGGAGATGAAAATCGAGTGACAAACGTGAAAGGGAAGGAGGGCAATCACTCCATCTCATTCTCCCGTCCACTCCGATTGCCCCAAAGGAGGAGTGAGTGAGTGACAATGGCGCAGACAGGCGTGCTCGGCCATATCGATCAACACCGAGCTTCTTTGAACCTTCTCAGTCCCCTACCACTACCACACCAGTCTCAAGAACCTATTGGCCATCCCCCAGGTCCTCTCCCATCCATCACGACAGACGACAGCTAACCATAGTCTACCTTCACATTCTCCCTCTCTCCTCCTCCTCCTCTCACTCTCACTCTCACTCCCTCCCTCTCTCCCTACCCACCCCCTATTTCTTGCCTACACCTACCGTCCACTAAAGTGCGTGCGGCGCAAAGGGAGATTGGCGCTGCTTCTGCTTGTGCTTCTGCGTCTGCGTGGTCCGCTTTTTGGCTGATACCGGCATTCCAAGTCGCTCATCCCGGCAACCACGCCCTGGACACTGCAGTAGACTTGCTTCTAATATCGCTGCCCTAGCTTGAGTGAAAAACATCGGCGGCCACATCACATCGCGCCTGCACACTCGCTGCCTCTCTCTCTCTCTCTCTGTCTGCTTCTGCTTCCTCAGGGATGAATTGAATTGAGGCCGAGTTTTACCCTCCCCTTTCCTCCTCAAAGGGAGAGTTTTGTCCATTTCGCCTTTTGCCCATCCGAGTCTTTTCTCATAGATTCATCGTCCTATTCGAATCCACCCCCCCCCTTTTAGGCAGACCAGCTAGAAAACCAACATCTCAATCAATCATCACAAACCCATCTGCCCTTCATCCATCGCGTACTTTGTCATCCATCTATCCACCTATTTCCTCTCACTCGCTGCATTTGCTGGAAAAAAAAAGTCACCTTCCCCTGTCTATCTATCCATCCATTTGTTCACCCTTTGAAATTTCATCTTCATCTTCACTTTTTACGACGTTTAACGAAGGTAAACGAATCTCCTCCCGCCCATCGTACAGCATACCTTTGCCAGCATCTCCTGCCCTACCACCAACCTTCCCTCTAAAAGTAGCACTTTTACCTTCGGCTGTACCTCTTGTGAGCCCTAGTAATACTCCCCATGCACTATCCATCCTACCCCGACTCTGGTCAATCAAAACAAACAACTCCAAGCCCGGACATTTACCACCCCCCGTGTGCTCTGCTAAATGAAAGGGTATTGCAGGAAACTACAAAAAAACACGTCCCTTCCTTTATCCAACAATTACGGCCGCATTTTGTATTAGTATAACGACTGTACAACAACAAACGAAATACCCCTCAAAAGTATACTTGAACGAAAAATCACGGAACGCATTACACATCGGTACATATAATCCTTAATCGCGATGTCTTCATCAAAGACGCAAACCGGCGGCCAAGGATCCACTACCGTCACTGAGAAGCGGGTTAATGGAGGAACCCAGAGCAGAGGGGAGGCAAACGATTATTATGGAACGTCGACGAATCCCCTCTCATCGGCGTATGGGGGGGGCCAGGACGCGTCGATGTATTGTGGAACGGATACTGGCGGAGGAGGAGGAGGAGGAGTAGGTACGTACGGCTCTTCCCAATCTACTAACTTGCAAGGAAATTCATCATATACCACCGCTACCGGAGGGACTACATCTGCCGGCGTCTCGCTGGAAAAACCGACCGCAACAATGGGAGTCGGCAGCAACAGCAGTTACTACAACCCGGTGCCCGTCCCACAGGCTTCCCCCTATTATCCGGGCGGCAAGCCGACATCAACAATGGCTGCTGCGACCACCACCAGCGGATCCCACACGACCCATGGAGGACAGTCGGCATCCTACTACCAAGGCAATACCAACCACTCGGCCTCCCACCAGGTTACATCTAGCTCCAGCACATCGCACTACACCTCTGGACTTGCGGGCGCTTCCGCCGCCGGAGGTGTTCTTCACATCCCTCACTTACATGCCACACATGGCCACAGCGGCTCTCCACCTCCCCTCCGTCAGTCGTTCAGAAAGATCTGGGAAAATATCAAGGCGGAAGAGCGCGAGACGGTCGGCAATTTCGAGCTCTATTGCGAAATCACGGGCGTTTGTCGAGGTTGTTTCACGCCGGGGACCACCCCTGCGGATGCGCCGAGGACCCACCACTATGGACAACGCTGGCATCCCAAGAAAGGCTGGCGCATGAAGAAGAAGAAGACCTCTAGAAGGGTGTTGTTTGGATGGTTTGCGCGATCTAGGAGGAGTGGTTCCGGTGCTTCTTCCAGTAGTAGCAGCAGCAGTAGCAGCAGCTCCTCGGACAGCGGCTCGGATCTATCCGATAATGCGCGAAAGAGGAAACGATTGCAGAGGAGCATTCGAAGGGAGAAAAGGGCACTCAGGAGACAGGACAAAAGGGAATCCAAGCACTCGTTCTATTCTTCCCATGGACGCCGTGGCAGTGATGGTAGCATGCTGTCAAATCCTGGCAACGTTGCAAAGACCATGTGGAGAACAGTCACCGGAAGCACCGCTGGTTCCGTGTCGGGAGAGTCTGATTCCCGCCACCGCGAGACTGGACGCCATACTAGTACGAGGTCTCGCAAGCACTCTAGCGGTGTGTTAAGAGGCGGTGACCTGGCCAAGGCCAAGGACAGCAGCCTTTACTACAACCCGGGATATGGCTCTGATGGTCGTGCTCACCCGTACCACTACACTGCCGACGCCAGTGCAACCAATGGACAGAAGCATCACTCGGACGATTCAGCATCGCTCTATGCTGGCCTTTTCGGCATATCCGATCATAAAGGCAAGGGCAAGGCCACGCATTCAGAAAGCTATCACCATTCCGGGACTTCCGGCGAGGCCTCGCTTCCGGGATTGATTCAGTTTCCGAGTGAGACTTCGTCGGGTGGGGAGGAATCGGGGCTGCAATATGGTGTTTTGTATTCATCTTCGCCGAGCTCCTATGGATCGAGTAAGAATACGGGTATGCTCTCATACTTCTTTGGGTCGAGGGGGGGATCTAGGAGGAGGAAGCATGGCAGGAAGTCGAAATACTCGTCGTCTACCCACAGCTCAAGTCATCATCATCATGGCCGCGATGCCGTAGGCGGTGGCTCTGACCGCTATTTTATGCATCATAAGAGTAAGGCTGGATCATCATCATCGTCGTCATCGTCATCATCATCGTCTTCCTCCTCATCCTCATCCTCGTCTTCCGACAATGAATCCAATTACTCCGGTCTCATCTACGGATCTCACTACAAGAAATCCAAGAAATCAAGCGACTCATTCTCCGTCATGAGTGGCAAGTCGTACGCTGGATCAATTGCAGAGTCGTTCAGATCTACCGGGAGCAGAATTTCGAGCGCCTTCGGCATTGGCAAGCGTAGAAAGAGCTGGAATGATTATGGCACCCCACAGTCGGGTCATCATCGTCAGTCATCCTCAGGGCGTTCTTCTGGTAGCGCAGCAATCGGAATATCCGGGCGCGAATCCGGTGGGTCTCGTAAATGGGCCAAGGGTTCAAGCAGTGGTCATATTTCTGGAGGCGTGATGGGTGTTGCCGGTGCCTGGGCTGGTCGTGGTGGGCGTTCCACTTTGAAGAAGCGCTCTTCTCACCCCGTTGGTCAGTACGGACGTTCTTCATCGGGTTCGTGGGCTGCTGGCGGGGCTCGCCATGGTGGAATCTTTGGCGACAATACTCGCCCGTCTCGATCCGGATCAGTCAGTTCACGTCTTAGCTCTAGCAGTGGCGGTAGCAGCTGGTATGAGGGCAAAGCCGGAGGCAAAGAGAAGCAACGAAAGCCATACATCTTCGGGGCCGAGGTCACGAGGGTTGCACGGCCGGCGACCGTTCAGTCGAGTGGAAATCAAACCGGGCTGTTCGGTTTTGGCGGAAGCAGTGGCAGTAGGACTCACGAGGGGGTTGTCGTTACGAGAACCACAACCGAAAGCAGGATATACACAGAGGATGAGCGAGGCCGGAAGGAGGCCTTTGTCGGACGGGATCATTCCCCCAAGAGGCCCGCTTCTATAGCCGCTACTACCGCTGCGCGAGAGGGAAGGTCCCCCCACCGATCGGAAATGGTTTCTGGCCGTACCAGGGCTAGTTCGGCAGACGGCTGGGAGTCTGCTGATTCGCGCCATTCGAAGCACAAGAGCCATCATCGTCATCATCACAAGACTTCTAGTTCCGGTGGTGGATTCCTTGGCATTTTTGGTGGAAGCAGTTCACGGAGATCGGACAGGAGCAGGAGTAGAAGTAGGGACTCGAGAGTGAGGCAAAAGGTAGGGAGCGGGGGTTCGAAATCGGATCTCTTTGTCACCAGAGACGGGAGGATTACAAGTGAAAATTCAAAGACCGGAATCACGACAACCGTTCTAGATGTATCGGGATCTAGCAAGGATGTAAGCAAGGTACGCAAAACTTCAACGTTATCGATTGGGGCAAAGGAGGGGAAGTGATTGCTGATATTGGGGGCTGATTGTGGGTGGTTATATAGGCTGCGAAGGCCGACTCAAGGTTCGAAACCACAAGCTATATCCCCAGCGACGCGTCTTACACGATCGAAAAGCAGCAGGAATTCCACGAAGCGGACAGTCATTACAAAGAGCTATGGCGCCAGCAGCAATCAAGGCCTTTTTTAGGCCAGCCACCACTACCAAGAGCGGCCGGGGCGGTAGTGGTGGAGAGGAGTATCCTCAAAGGAGAGCACGGGGAGAGCTTAGTGAGACCAATCCCGGTACCGATACAGCCAGCGCCAGTAAACGCTAGTACCTCGGTTAATAATACGTTTGTACATCATCACACTACCCATTCAAGTAGCGTGACTTTTAATAAATCGGAGTCCACTTCTACATCTACTGCGCGGCAGGTATCCGCTGGTGTCGAATCACAGTCACATTCGGGGGTCGCTGGTTTGGCCGGGGGTGTTGCTGCGGGGATCGTAATGGGTGGTTTGTCGGAGAGAGAGAAAGCGCATAGAGCTGAAGAAGAAGAGCAGAGAAGGATACGGAGACAGGAGGAGCATAGAGGGGCGGTTGAGGTGGGACATATGTTTGGGAAGGAGGGGTTGGAGGGGCAGAGGAAAGGGGAAGAACATCGCGTGTTTGACATTTCTCGTATTCAGAAAGAGCAGCATGAGAGGATGATGTACGAGGAGCGAGTGAGAAGGGAGGCGGCTGAGCGGGAAGCTGGGGAAATGGGACAATTAACTTATGAGCAGCAAGAGGCTGAGCGGCTTCGCAAATCGGAGGAGGAGCGGCGAATCCAGCTTGATCTGGAGCTTCAAGAGAAGCGCCGTAACGAGGAGGCGCTCGAACTTCAACGAATCCAGCTCACCCGGGCGCGGGAGCGTGAAAACGAGACTATCCGACGTATAGAACAGGCGAGACAAGAAGATATTGCCCGCAGAGAGCGTCTTGCCAGGGAGGAACGCTCCCGGAGAGAGGAGCAGGAACGCGCTGCCGAATACCAGCGCCAAATGGAGATGGAGCAGGAGAAAGCCCGTGTCCTTAGGTTTGAGGAGGAGCAGAAAGCCATGGTGGAATTACAGCTCAAGAGAGAGGAAGATGAGAAGAGGTTACAACTGGAGAGGCAGATTGCTTTCGAGAGGGAGCGGGAGAGGGAGCGAGGGAGGGAGCAGGAGTGGGAACGGGAGAGAGAGGCAAGGGTTGCGGAAGAGAAGAGGAGATTTGAAGAGGAGGAGTTGGAGAGGAGGGTGTTCATGCAGAGAGAGCGGTCGAAGCAGCTGAGGGAACAGGCGCTTCGGAGAGCCCAAGACGAATTTCAAAGAGCTAGGCAGGCCGAGGAAGAGGAGAAGCGCAGAATCCAAATCCAAATTGAGACCGAGAAGGATCTGCAGAGGAAGCGGTTGGTAGAGGAAGATGAAAGGAGACAGGCCGAACACCGCGAGAGGAAGAGGATGGAGGAGGAGATGGCCCACACACTGCAGGCACAAATTGAAGCTGAGAAGGTCAAGGAAGACCAGCGAAAGCGAGGGGAGGAGGAGGAACGTGAATACGAACTTCGGGCCGAAGAACGCAAGCACACCATCGCAACAGTCGAGGCAAAGCGTAGAGACGCGGAGGAATTCCAAATGATAGAACAGGAAATCCAACTCGAGCGGGAGCGGAAAGCTGAGGAGGAGGAACGCCTCATCCAAGAGGAAGTTGATCGCCGCCTCGCAGCCGAGCGCGCAGAGCGGGAACGCATTGATCTCGAGGCGAAGGCCGCCGAACTCAAAGCCCAGGTGGCCGCCCTCCGACAGAGAGAGGTTCGTGAAGCCCGTCGGCGCAAACGCAAGGCGGATCCCAACTACGGTGAACGCGAAGCTAGCAGGAACAGGGAGCGGTCGAGGGAGCGTGAAACCGAGCGGGAGAAGGCACGAAGGGAGGAAGTCCAGCTGATACGGAAGAATGCTGGCTTGGATGAGAAGCCTAGCAAGAGTAAGAGGAGTGTTAGTTTCGCAGAATTGCCGATGGAGCCGGTCGAGTTTGTTGAGCCTAGCTGGACGGTCCCCGGAGGTGTTCCAATGCTTGTGCAGACTGCACCAACTCCTCCACCCGGAACCCCCAAGACTCCATTGTTGGTCCATGTTGATCCTGACAGTTATTTCCCGCCAACCCAGAAGGAGAAGGAGGAGGAGAGGGAGTCCTCAAGGGAACAGGGATTTGAGATTGGGTCCCCCGAGGTAGTCGTCGCGAGCCCTCCCCCGGGTAGTCCCGAAATTAGCTTTAGCATCCCGGACAAGGAGATTGCCATCGGAAAGCCATTTACCGGTATTCCTGTAGCCCCACAGCCAAATAATGCTATGAAAACCGCCGAGACAGTCATTGCTATCGGCGTCACCGGGGAGTCCCAAGAGGCCGAGGAGGAGCAGCGAGGCCGCAAGAGGAACGTCTATTATGGCCCCGCGCTCCCGGAAAACTATCAGTTCCGAAGCACACAGCAAGAGGGTTTCTACGGACCTGAGCTGCCGACGGATTCTTTCTCTGCCCTTCCTGGGCCATCGGTGCCGGTTGCTGAGCCTGTATATTTCGACCAGTCCCCACCCATAGCTTATGGACCCCCGCTTCCGGATAACTATAAACCCTTTAGGCGCCCCGATTCGGAGAGCTCGGAAGAGGGTCGATTCCACTCACCCGCAGAGTTCGCAGAGGTTGAGTTGAAGGATGACTCAAGCCCACCGCCGGCCTATGGTATGATTTCTTGTAATCTTGGCGGAGTCTTGAAAGCTAACTTCTCGATAGATGGAGCTGTCTCGGGTGCATCCTCGATGTATGTTGTCAACACGGCCGAAGTTTCCTTGGACAACACTGCCGAAGTATCCCGGGATGGTTCTTGGGAGAACTTGGCCTCTGATGCGGTCTTGGAGTCTAGAAAAGGCAAGCAAGCTATGGTTGAGGAAGTTGCCGAAGCTATCGAATCCAAGGGGTGGAAGAGTACTGAGGTGTATGGCGAGAGCACATCATCATCTGTTGACAGATCAAAGTTAGAGAGAGTTACTTCTGAGGATCGTATGTACCCTTTTGATATTATTGGAAGGTATCTTGACTGATTGGTTGTAGACATAATTTACGGACCGGAATTACCCAAGGGTTATACCTTTGAAGGATCCAAGTCTGAGACGGCGATGTCTGCTCATGAAGAGGGCAGGACTGATGTTTTGGGAGAGAATGCATCTTATTACGGATCAACAGCGGAACAATTCCTGCAAAAGGTTGAGGAGGCGGCTCGCGTTGAAGCGGTCGAAGCACAGCAACAGAATATCGTTTATGGTCCCCCATTGCCGCAAGGCTATTCATTTGGGACAAGCAAGCCCGCCCCCCCGGCCGATGATGGGTCTCTCTACTCTCTTGATTCGAGGGCTTCTTCTCAAGCTACTGTCACCAAGGTTGCGGAAAGCAGCGGTGAATTCCGAAGCCACTCGGAGAAAAGCAGATTTGAGGGATCGTATGAGTCTTACACTTCGGAGTCTGGATCGAGGTCGGAGCAGGTTGCACCCGAACCGGTCGCATATGGACCGCCCATTCCTGACGGCTTTATATTCAAGGCTAGCTCTGAGGGGAGGGGTTCGAGCCAACGCGCTGGGGAGCCATCATTGCCCTTTTACGTTTCTGAGTCTCATACTGAGTCTCGACATGAGTCTCATAGCACTGCATCAGTCTCTCGGGACATTGTTCATTACGGGCCCCCGCTACCAGAGGGATTTGAGTTCAAGAGGGCTCTCTCGTCTAAACGTGGGTCACGCCAGCCTGGCGATGAGAAGCTTTCGTCGTACTCGTCCGAGTCTCGCTCCGACTCGAGGATCACAACCGGGGATGCTCCGGATACGGTCTTCGGGCCACCGTTGCCAGAAGTCAAGAAAAAGAGCAGCCGGTCGGAGAAGAGGAGCTCGCGTGATGTCTCTGCTTCGTCATCTACCGATTCAGTGGTATATGGACCCGCACTACCAGAGGATACGCAACTACGAAGAAGCACGTCTGAGCGTAGGTCTCGAACTACTTTTGACGCAAATGTTCCATCCCCGGCTGAAGGCCAGGCCGCAGCGCCGGAGGGTCATAGACTTAGGAGAAGCCAGACTGAGCGAGTCAAACCCCAGCACGGTGTTCATGAGAGACCTAGATCGCATATATCTGACGCTAGATCTTCAGCGGAAATACTTGATCATAGGCAGGGCGCTCCAGCTCCAGAAGGCCGTCGCCTTCGGAGGAGCAATACCGAACGCGCGGAGTCTCGACGGTCTCATGAAGAGCGATCAGGTGTTCTCTCTGAGTTCAGGTCTCGGTCCGATGCTACTGTTGCAGACGTTTCGGGGGCTACAGATGTCCAATACCAGACTCAACCTATCCCCGTGATGCCCGAGGAACGTGAACTCAAGCGCGGCGAGCATAGGGAAGTCGACGAGCGTTCAACATTTTACTCTTCTGAGTCTAGATCTAGCGACGCTACCACTGCTTTCGTTGGTTCCTCGGAGAGCCAAACACAAGTTCAAACAAGCCGAGGGATGCCGCCAATGCCCGAGGGACATAGGCTTAAGAGAAGCCAGACTGAGCGTGTCGATGCTCGACATGCTCTCGTCGATGAGAGGTCAACATCTTACTCCTCCGAGTCAAGTTCTGGCGTAGCGACTGGCTCTTTAGAGCGCCGGATCCGGCTTTCCGATACTCCTGGTGCTCCACCGGTGCCTGAGGGACCCAGACTTAAGAGAAGCCAGACTGAACGTGTTGATACCCGACATCCTGCTGTTGACTCTCGGAGCGCTGAGGAGAGAGCGACTTCTTACTCTTCCGAGTCCCGATCAAGCGGAGTCACTGCTTCAGTTTCCAAGTCTTCGGAGCATCACCAAACGCAGTCTGCCACGGTTCCTGGAATTCCACAGATGCCCGAAGGTCAGAGGCTCAAGAGAAGTCAGACCGAGCGTGTCGATCCCCGACCCGTTTCTGGGGAGGGAGGGACTTCTCACTCATCGGAGCCTCGAGTTGAGTCTCGATCTGGAACTGAGGGTTCGGAGCGCGGGCGTGCGCTCCCAGAAGGACGTGGGCTTAAGAGGAGTATGACCGAAAGAGCAAGGCCAACGAAGACTAGACCTGCTGCCGATGAGCGTGCTCCGTTTTATTCTTCTGAGGCGAGGGCTAGGTCTGATGAGTTTATTTCAAAGATTGGTGGGTAGTCATGACTTCCGATTGGGGCATAACAAACTAAAATATTCTAGATGGCGCGCCGAATATGGCGGAGGGGCTTCCGTTCCGACAGAGCACATCATCTAGTAGCATTAATAGTCAAGTGCATGAATATGATTCTTCAAGTATGTTTTCGTGATCTACATTGCAAACAGTATTCTGATTGTCTCTTAGGAACTAAATCCGGCTACTCTGCCGATGTTACTTCGGCTTCAGAATCTGAATTTGCAACTCCACCTACAGGGGGGACTTTGGACAATACGCCTACCGCCACTACTCGTAACACCCCGGTCTCGCGACAAAACGCTCCAGGTAGCCGGGAAGGATCACGTTCTGTTACTCCCACACCACCAAGTCGGAGGTCTACCGAAGAGAGGAAACAGGGGGATGCAGAATTCATGGCAATCACAATGGCAGCGGCTGAAGATGCGGGATTCAATCCTGGGCTCGTCTTAGGTGAAACTATCACAGCGACCCCTGAAGCTACTAAACCTCCTACACCTGTTGACCAGCGCTCCATTGACGAGGAAGGGACGGGGCACAATAGAAGCAGGAGTATGTCGAGGGTTCCCGAGGTCTTGAGGAGCGGTTCTCGGTCCAAGTCCAGAAGACAGAGGACTGGGTCATTGTTTGGGCGGACGAAGACTTCCGACTCGATGAGCTCAGATTCCCGAGCTGATTCTATGACTCCCGGCTCTGGTGGTGTTTCTTTGGAGTCCTCGCCTCCTGCTCTTGAAAGGAGATCTACAGATACCGCCCGCAAAATGTCACTTACAGCAAATGTGCTGAAGAGATTTGGAGGCGGCGGTGACAAATCTCATTCGCAGGGTGGTCCGGGAGAAGCCGAGCGTCGTGCTGGTCCTGATCAGTCGGCCAATACACCTCACAGCACTCCTCCAGCTTCTATCATGGATGGGTGGATGCCAGGGCGCAGATCCAGAAAGAGCAGTGTCACATATCATAGCGATGATTCTCAAATGATGGAAGAGACCGAGAGGCTTGCTGCCGGGTCTGGTAATGAGAGTAAGAAAGAAAAGAAGGAGCGTATTGAGAGAGAAAAGAAAGAGAAGAAGGAAGAGAAAGAGAGGGAGAAGAGGGAGAAGAAGGAAGAGAAGGAGAGATCCTCTGGTGAGGCTGGCTCTCCGGAGTCCGGAAAATCTCGATGGGGAGGACTCTTTGGCAAGTTGGGCGTTAAGCAGACGAGCCCTGCCACTTCACCGTCTCGACCTACCCTTGCAAGCGTAACACAGAGGGTTATGGCCGAAGGTACCAAAATCCCAACCCGCTCAGTGTCTGAAGACGGGGAAACCCACACTCGGCCTACTACTTCCAGATCGCTCCGCTCGTTCGCTGGAGTGTTCGGCGGAGCCAAATCTGACCACCATGCCACTGATTCTGCCAGCGCTGCATCGGCATCTATCCATAATGAGAGCCTCACCTCGCAGGATCCTGGCAGACCCTCTTTTGATGCCAGTCAGTTAGATCACGTCGAAGCACACATAGCGACTTCCTCGGGACTACAAGAGGAAGAGGTGTTCAACGATGGAGTCCGTCTTAGGGGGGATGAAGTGGGCAAAGGGACAATTGAAATATCCGACCAGGCCGGTACCCAAGCGGGCGAAAAGAAGAAGACGGGGATTCCAGTTCCACGCGGCGGTCTCAGGAGGGGAAGAAGCACTGAGATATTAAGTGTAAGAGGGAGTCTAGACGAGAGGGGGCTGCCGTCACCCATCCCGGAACTTTCCGAGGGCCGGGACAGCTGGCGGAATTCCAGGGACCTAGGGATGACTCTTGACCAGGTAGCAGGTATCAACCGTGCCGATACACGCACTCCAGAACAAATTCCACTTCCTACGCCTGATCTTGCCGATGAAGGCCAGGAGTTCCAGGGTCCGGAAACTAGAATCCCACAACCCCCAGCATCTTCCGGCCGAAAAGGACTCGCTAGAAAGAAGAAGACTGGTGACTTGGCAGCAGCTTCTTCCGAATCCATTGACTCACTTCCGGAGCAGCCTCAAAGTGGAGACGTTAGCGACACAGATGTCAGAATGGAAAGCCGTTTGCCAATCAGGAGGACAGAAAGTTTAAAGGTGAAGACATAATCAACCCCCGGGACGGAAAACAGGTCTAAATCGCTTGAGTTCTTTTCTCCTGTGCTAAGATTTCTTATACTGAGCAGAGACGTTAGCAGGACGACGGTGGTGAAACACCAAAGCATCCCGCCGAACCCCCAGACATTTACGACGACCGCGATAATCCCTCTCCTATTCAATCTCCTTATGTTTATCCTAGCCCGGACACTATTTATGAAACCTATCCGGCGCTACCTAATAGTAATCCTGATTCACCATACCTACTTCCGACTGTACCAGAGGGCTTGCCTCTCAACGACTATTTTTCACCAAAACACATTCCTTTACCATTGAGCGATCCCAGCACACCCTTTGCCCTTGAGCCTGTGCAAGATGTCTCTCATTTATCTCCTATGTCACTATTTCCCCTACCTACCCTACCCTCTAATGAATCCTCATCCCCGTTCCAATTACCAGCCATCTTACAGGACATTCCTGCGTTACCTGATAGCGCACCACTGTCGCCAGTCATCCAACCTGAGCGGTTTATCCGTGAGCCGCCCGTCGTCGAGGACCTTGATTCTTTCCTTTCGGGTCCCGAGCCCCCCATTGTACTCAAGTTCCCCGAATATGCAAACCCGGAGGAATTGCCCGAGCTTCCAGAGAGTGATCCTTCTAGCCCGGTTCCAATGTTTGCGCTTCCTGATGACCTGCCGGAGTTGCCGCCCAGTGCGCCTCTGTCACCGGTTGTTGAAGAGAACGAGGGGGAAGAGGGCTGGAGTTTGTCGGCAGGCTTGCCAAGGAGTGACCCTGCGAGCCCGGTTGTTATTACTCTGCAGCCCGTAGCTGACGATCTACCTCAACTTCCGCGCAGCGACCCTTCGTCACCGATTGCGATGCTACCTTTGCCGGATAACTTGCCAGAGTTGCCACGCAGTGACCCGTCATCTCCTATCGCAATGTACGCATTGCCAGACGACCTGCCTGAGCTCCCACGGAGTGACCCTGCGTCGCCTATTGCGTTGTACCCACTTCCGGACAATCTTCCTGAGCTTCCTAGGAGTGATCCTGCTTCACCTATCGCAATGTACGCATTACCTGACAACCTGCCTGAGCTCCCACGGAGTGACCCTGCATCGCCTATCGCGATGTATCCCCTTCCAGATAATCTTCCTGTACTCCCACGGAGCGATCCTGCGTCGCCTATTGCGTTATACCCCCTTCCGGATAACCTGCCTAAACTTCCTAGGAGTGATCCTGCCTCACCTATCGCAATGTACGCATTACCTGACAACCTGCCTGAGCTCCCACGGAGTGACCCTGCGTCGCCTATCGCGATGTATCCACTTCCGGACAATCTTCCTGAGCTTCCTAGGAGTGATCCTGCGTCGCCTATTGCAATGTGTCCACTTCCGGGTAATCTTCCTGAGCTCCCACGGAGTGATCCTGCTTCACCTATCGCGATGTACGCATTACCTGACAACTTGCCTGAGCTCCCACGGAGTGACCCTGCGTCGCCTATTGCGTTATACCCCCTTCCGGATAACCTGCCTGAACTTCCTAGGAGTGATCCCGCCTCACCTATCGCCATGTACGCATTACCTGACAACCTGCCTGAGCTCCCACGGAGTGACCCTGCGTCGCCTATTGCGTTATACCCCCTTCCGGACAACCTGCCTGAGCTCCCACGGAGTGACCCTGCGTCGCCTATTGCGTTATACCCCCTTCCGGATAACCTGCCTGAACTTCCTAGGAGTGATCCCGCCTCACCTATCGCCATGCACGCATTACCCGACGACCTGCCTGAGCTCCCACGGAGTGGCCCTGCGTCGCCTATTGCGTTATACCCGCTTCCAGATAATCTTCCTGAGCTTCCTAGGAGCGATCCTGCCTCACCTATTGCGATGTACGCATTGCCTGACAACCTGCCTGAGCTCCCACGGAGTGACCCTGCGTCGCCTATTGCATCGTACCCCCTTCCGGATAACCTGCCTGAGCTCCCACGGAGTGATCCTGCATCGCCTCTTGCGCTGTACCCGCTTCCGGATAACCTCCCCGAACTTCCTAGGAGTGATCCTGCCTCACCTATTGCGATGTTTGCTTTGCCAGATAAGCTCCCTGAACTACCTCCCAGTGATCCGGGCTCCCCCTATCAGTTTCCCGTTGATCGTGATGTCTCTCCAATTCTGGAGCAATTGCCCACTCTTCCTGCGACCGGTCCCGGTTCTCCGCATCAATTGTCAAAGAGAGGACCGGCTGTTGTGCTTGGATCTGGTATTAAGCCCCCTGCCAGGGCCGAACAGACACCCGAGGAGGTTGTGGCTCTCGAGGGCCAGCCTCCTGTCCCCGAAAGGCCGACTACGCTTCCAGGCCTACCATACGCCTCGCCACCAGGGTCATATGCGCCACCTAATACTTTACCTTCTACTGTCCATGGGCTTGGAGTTCAATCCCTCGGTTCAATGGATATGCTCGATGCTGCTGCCGAGATTGGGCGTTCGCCTTCACCCTACCATCTTAATAGAGGACTACCCGAACCGGAAGTCTTTGATTTGCCCGCGTTCATCCCTCGTTCCCGATTGTCATCTCTTGCCGCACCTGCCGCGCAACAGGAGGTATGTGTTTGATATTCTTGTATTATATTTACATGTGTGTACTAACGATTGTGTAGGATACCCCACGCAGAATCGGAGAGCGAGAAGTGGAACTTGCAAAGGAGGCCACTGTGCCGCCTACGCCAAGCACACCGCCTACGCCGACAACCCCTGGGAAAAACAAGAGGAAGAATAGGAAGAAGAAGAAGGCCCAAAAACAAGCGCGTGAAGAAACAGTTTCAGAGCCTGCTCAAGAGGAACCACTTCCACCAGTTCGAGAGGATGCCGCCCCGGACATCACCACCCCGTCCGCTGTTAGCGACACCGGTGGCGTGCAGCTGGAGTCCGTTCCTCAAACCCCAAGCGTTCTCGCAGAAGTTCGTAGCCTTGGGAGTTTCGGTTCTTCCAGGGCACAAGAGGCCAGCGGTGAGCCGGGAGATGAAGACATTAACGACGGGGAGTTGGCGCGATCCCAGACCTGGCCTCCGGTCGACCCGAGCGCGACAGCCGATTCTAACACTGATGTAAATGACTTGGCGCAGTCTGCTGGGCAACAGGGTCCTTTGCGGCCGAACACGGCCGAATCTTCGCAAGGGCAACCTGGTTGGGCTTCATTTTTCGGATTGCCTCGCAATTCAAACGCTAACGGTTGGTTGAATAGGAATTGAGAAAGAGGCTAGGAAGGGGTCTCAGGATAAGGTGAAGCCTTCATGTACAGATATTTAAATAGAGTAATTATTTTTTCTGACTTTTTGTGTCCTATTAGACTATTGTATCGGAAACAGAGTATCCTGCAGAAGAAAGTCAAAAAGAACCAGTCTATTCCAATGAAGCCGCCACAGTAATCACAACTTTCGAAGAACCCACCACAGCATTTACTGAGAACGCCGAGGAAGCAATTATACAATCTGGCTACTACAACAATCATCAGATCAAATCCCAAACCCAAGCACCTGTCCGAACCCCCACACCTGAACCTATCACCGCTGATCAACTATCCACCGTCACAAAAAATCACTCACCGAAACTTTTATCGCCATTTGAACCATTGCTGTCTACTGAACCCTTGCTTTCACATAAATCTACCTCTGAATTTTCACAGCTACCCGAAGCGGTAGAGACCCAACTACACATTGCCATCCCCCCGTCACCACAGTCACAAGTTCAGGCGGCAAAAGAAACCTCACCTGGGGCCGAGATCCCTGTCGAGGAAATCCCTACACCTGCACACACGCCAGAACCCGAACCCGAGCCTGAACAACAAACATCGATTAATCCCTCGTCATCATCATCATCATCATCAACTGAAAACCTCGACGTCTCGATAGAAGCAGATCCTGACTTCCAAGTCTCCGTTAGAAAAGTATCCAACGAGTCGCATCCCCGTCGGGATAGTATTGAAATCAGCGTTACAAGGCCAGGTCCCTTTGTATTAAGAGAAAGGAGGTCACGAGCGAGCATTCTCGCACAACCATCGCTTGACTCGCTACTTAGTATTGAGAGTTTTATCGAAGATAGTAGAGCTCCTTCTCCGGTTATTAGCGAAACGAGAGAACGGGACTCTGTCCTTTTTAGGGACGACTCACCGGAGATCTGCGAGGAGGAAGGTAGTCCTGGGAGGAGTAAGGAAGAGGCGGTGGGAAGTGCTTATCAGAGTCTTTTTGGCGGTCCTAGCGAGGGCGCTGCGACTGTCGCCGTTACTGCTAATACTGGTGCTGGAAGGGATAGAGCAGTTTCGGATCCGTTTACTGCTGAGGATAGACACACTACTGCCGCGCAAGAAAAAGAGTATAAGATTTCCACAAAGCCGCTTGAGAAACCGTATTCTCTAGAGAAGCAGGAGAATAATAGAGAGGAGGAGGGACAAGCCCTCGACACACCAACCAAACCATTCGTCAATAAGAAGCTCCCCACAATTCTCGAAGCCCGAAAGGTCTCTACAGAAGTCCAACCACCACCAACACCAACACCAACACCGACCCGTACCGCCAGCGCCCGAGAACGCAAGTTCATTTCAACAGAAGACCTCATCGCTCGTCTCACCGGACAGGCTACCGGCCACGAACTACGCAAGTCCCGTAGCTCCGGTTTGCAGCGGATAAAGATCCCGAGCGAGGACCCGATGGATATACTCAAGCGCGGTGAGCGCCGGAGGACTATCTCCCCGTCCCTACGGCGGGTGGGTAGTCAGATTGACAGCCCACGCACCTCCGGTGAGCACGTGATCTTCAACGGAGAGCGGTATGGCACCCCAGATAAGACGAGGGCGAGGGATGTCACCAGCTCGGCAGAGTACTACGAAGCCTGGGGCGACAAAGATGGCGAGCCCAAGAGTCCAACACGACCACCGAGCATCCGCCGAAGGCAGAGCATGCAAATTGTAGACCTGGAGAATAGACTTCAGGCACTAGCAGCTGAAAATACGGACCTTACTCACGACAAGGCAAATGTCGAGAAGAGCCTCAATGAAGCCGTCACCCATGGGAAGGGTGAGGCGAAGGCGCTAAAACATGATCTTGAAGAAAAGAAAGTGCTGCTGGAAGAGAAGGATAGTCAGATTGAAGAGTTGCAGAGGAAGATTGAGTGGTATAGGACCGAAGTCACGAGGCTAAGCCAGACGAACGATTCCCTGAACCAGACGAATACCACCCTCTCCACGAGCTACAAGTTGAGCTATGCCGCGCTCACGGCCAAGTACGACAAGAAGCAGGAGGCCATGCTCAAACTCTCGCGCGAGCACTCGGAGCTTCAGCGGAACTTCACGGAGATGCAGGCGGGCATGGAATCCATAATTCGCACCGAGTTGTCCGAAAGAGATACCGAGCTCGAGCGCCTGCGCGTGGAACTGGAGCGGGCTAGGGAGGAAGTGCGGAAGTTGCAAAACAAGGTCTCGGCGCGACAGACAAACAAGTACATTGACACCAAGGACATTGCGTACTTTAATTCCTCCTGCAAGAATATCTTCCAGTCGGTCAAGATCTTTTGCAAGCAGTTCTCGTCTTTCTCCACTGGGAAGAAGTGTGTCCACGTTCACAGGATCAAGGACGAGACTATCAGGGATCGGGTAGAGGCGGTTATGTTGGACGATAGGGGCGTCAGGAGGATGCTGAAGGAGGAGAAGAGGAGGCCGGAGGTGTTTATGGCCATTATCATGAGAATGGTTTGGGAGTTGGTTTTCACAAGATATTTGTTCGGCTTGGAGGCCGAAGAGAGGAGGAAATTGCTTTCATTGGAGAAGATTCTTACGGACGTTGGTATGTTTACAACTATTATCTGTATTATGGCGAAAGTTGCTAATGGTATATATGATATCTCCAGGTGCCCCCGCCGCCGTCCATCAATGGCGTGCAACAACCCTAACCCTCCTCTCTCAACGCCCCGCCTTTCCGCCGAAACGCAACGCAGACATCGAGTCCGTCGTAGCCACAATCCTAAACCAGCTCTCCACCCTCCTCCCGCCCCCACAACAATACACCCAGCTCGCCCACTCAAGCCTAGCCTCCATCATAACCTCGGCGGTAACCCTGGCAATCGACATGCGCACCCAGCGCGCGGAATACGTAATGCTCCGCCCACCAGCGCCCACATATGATGAGAACGGCGACGTCAACAACACCGTCCCCTTCCTCTCCTCCCGCATGGCGAACCGGGGCTCCGACCCCGCCACGGACGCGGAGCTGGAGGCCGAGGGCGCGACCGTGAAAGCCATTCTCTTCCCCATGGTCATCCGCCGCGGCAATGAGTACGGCGAGGGGTACGAGCACGAGAGCGTGGTCCTGAAAATGCAGGTCCTCGTCAACCGTCCGCAGCTGAGGAGCGAGAGCCGCGCGAGCGCCCGGCCCGGGAGGGAGAGGGAGGAGTTGTTGGGCGGGCTGGGCGGGGTCAGTCGGTTGACGCCGATCACCGATGCTAGCCCCCGCACGACGCCCGAGAAGACTCGACTCTCGGAGGTGGCGGGGATGCCGAGGATCCCGGAGAGCACTATTCGCTTGGTTAGTGAGGATGAGGGGAACGCGAGGATTGAGAGGATGCAGAGGAGGAGGGCTAGTGGGAGGAGGAGTGGGAGTGGGAGTGGCAGGGAGTGAGTGTGTGTTCATTTCTATAAAAAAGGGGTATTTCCTTTTGTGTTCTCGTTTTGTTATTGTCCTTATTGTTGCTGCTACTGACCCCACAAAAAAATTATTAAAGAGAAAAGTAAAAGAAGAAAAAAAATCTCATTTTTCTGAAATACAGTTTTTGTTTGTTTGCCTTTTTATTTTTCTGTTTTTTGTTTTATTTTTTACCTACCTTACGCCTTCCCGTCTACTACCTACTCCTAAACGGCGTCGGAGTTTTCACTTTTATAATATCATGTCATGCTTCGTTTATTTCCTATTTTTTTTGTCATTTTGGTTTTTTGTGATATGTTAGTTTAGTAACTTAATTCACAATTTTTTGCATTTTTTTATTATATATATGTTTTTCGTGCTTGAAAAGGGGGTTTTTGGTGCTGGATGGCTGGATGGGTGGGTGAGTGAAGTATCGTGCGTAACATCTTGCATCACCGTGTTGGAGGTCGACCGTCACTCTGGGTCTGCGCTCCGTTCCGGCATTGGATTCCTGGGCGGGTTTTTCACCTTGCCGTCAAGCCCCTTTGTGCCGATCGTGTGTTCGTGTTTCTCTACTTGTGGTGTACGCAATCCATGCCGCCAGAAATGCCCCCCCCCCCCCCCACCTACGGTATGGCTAAGCTTTTAGCAACGACAACAACAGAAAAACTCAAGCACGTGCGCTCACGCTTGTTCATCCATCACGGCTTGAAATTTTAGCTGGCTATCATACCTATATCAACGCCATAAAGGATATTACAAATTCTTGGTGTTATAGATTAATCTATGATACCAAGTAAGTTAGATGTCTTATTATCGAGCAAACCAACTATGTTTTACTCTTCTCTATAGCTAGCTACTATGACTTTAACAAGAGCAGGAGCCCGGTGCAAGGGGAGGGGGAGGTTGATCCGTAAAGCGCAAGAGCTGCAATGCCCCGCTATTTTCTTAAAGTAAGTTAGTCTTTTCAAAAAAAAAACAATATTCAATTTCTTTACCGGTAGGTGTAATAATAATAAGGATTTTGTTTTCTATTTGGTTGCTATCATACTGAGATGTTTCTATAATACGTCTTGAGCAGCTTCACCGTAGATTTACATTATTTGGGGGGGGGCACTCGTGTGGCTGGCTGGCTGGCCTTTATTTTAGTTTTTTCCGTGGGTTGCCCCTTTCTGGGGTTTTAAGCTGTTGGTGAATTCGTGCATTTTGGCAGTGTTCGAAGGGGGGTGCTATAGCTGTATTAGAGTTAATTTCTTTGGGTGGGAAGGGGAGATGAGAGTGAAGCAGGTAATGTATTGGACGTTTTTACCAATATATCGTGGTGGAGAGGGGCGGAGGGTGCGTGCTTGGCTTGTGTGCTTCTGGCACTATGAGGAAAGAGTGCATAGTGATCTGCCTAACACTCCCGAGTTTTGGCTCGTGAATGGTGTTCTGGGGGAGCGAGAGGTTGGGGGGGGGGGGGTGTGAACTTAGGCTTGGGAGAAATGTTCATGGGATCTGGTGACCCCACCAGACTAGGCAGGGGGGGGGGGGGGTCTCAGAGGCTCAGTATGGGACTAGAAGGCTTCAAGCAGTCTGTCTAGGGCAGTGATATCTCAAGTTTGCGGTCTTTGGCTCGGACGGTGATCAATACGGGGTGGTGGGGGGGGGGGGTGTCTTTCAGGAATTGGGGTGGGACTATATATGTGATGAAAGGGGTAGCTGGGGAAGACGGCGAGGGGCTATTGCAAAGAGTGCTCGCTTATGATCCTGCCAGTCGATAATCCTAGCACATATTCAGTGGATACCGAACTGGAATCTTCACTGGTTATACCTGACTGCGGATTCGGTTCTCCCCGGCACGAGGTGGACTATTGGCTGTTGTCGAAGGATAACCAACTTACCATATAATCCGGCAAAAAACTCGGATTGGAGTTAAGGCGAGCTATAGGGAAACAAATGGAACCGAGCCAACAGGAGGGCACGAAGAATACCGAATTGCCACAGTTTAAAAGACTCGCCACAGTTTAAGCATACAGAAGAGCGGCGATGGGGTGCTCTTAAAAAAATCCTTCACTAGCGTCAATCTGACTTTTGTGCCTGATTATACGATAATAATAAATGGCGCAACGGTCGAACGCTCGAACTAGACTAAAGGCTAGACTATTAGGTATGTATAGTCGGAAACTTCATTCGCCCATCAAAAACCAACTAACCAAACATAAGTATATATAAAATTGATGAACCCATCTTGGTCATTCCATCGCTTCCCGCACAAGTCGACTACTCTCTCCATGTTGACCTCATTTGCCTGCGTACTTCAGTATTAGGAACAAAGGAAAACCATGGCCATAAACCCCTTCCGTCAATCTTTTCAACTCTAGGACAAGTGAAATCTAAAGGCATTATCTATCTTTGCCAACTCCAACTATCGGCTTCCGCCAACTCTAGCAGCTGTGATTGGGAAAGTTCCCTCAGTAAATATGCACTCCCGGTCCTGTGTGTCGAGTGGAACGAGAGCTCTGTTCTAACCTCGGTCCTTCCCTCGTATCTTTCCACAGGGACTATTTTCCAGAATTTCTGGTATCGTTGGAGTGATCGGTGTCTCAGGAAGATGGTTGATGTTGCGGATTGAGTGGCTGGACCAGGAATGACTGCGAGCTGCCTATGTATGAGGGCTGGTATGATGTGAATACAGTGTTCTCAGCGGTCCAGGGCCCCCATAGGGCCCGACCGGCCAAGAGCCCTGGACTGGACGGGACGGCAGAGGGTGGTCCATCCTCGTCCCGGAAACCTCAGGACGGCGGCCATTGCTAAGGACGGCGGGCCCTACAATGTAAGACAGGTTGGCTTAGGGGACTGCGGGGGACTGCGAGGAACTGCAGGGGACTGCCAGGTAAAGTTTTTTGTGCCTTTCAATAATTTTGTGTGCCAGGCAGAAGTAGGGACTTGTCTAAAAGACAATAAAAGAAGTGACATTCTATTCTAACAGCTGGAGGGAATGGAATCTTATTGGATAAAGTCCCTCCCAATAAAACACAAGTGCCAAAGTGGAAAATACATCGGAAATTTGATAGACTTGTGAAAATAACAATGAAGCACGAAATCCATCCGCATGGTCCCTGATATCTTCTAGTGAACAAGAACCCGCTATAAAGAAAGTCTTTCACACAGTCAACCATTGCGATGCTGCAACCCCAGAATCTGTGATAGCCACTGAGTTTGAGTTGCATTTTCTCCAAACCGAGTTACAGCAAAGGAAAGAAAAGCGAGTGACAAGGAAAAACACCAAGAACAAAGGAAAAAATATGGTAAACATAATACCAATACTTAAAAAGAAAGAATACAAAAATGATAGGAAAAAAAGAGTGAACCCCCCCAATACCATGCTCTTGGAGAGAAACCCTTCCGCATACAATTGACCGAGAAATATACCACCCGGGGGGTGGAGCCTGTTCAAAGAACTGCCTTGCCACCGACCCACAATAAACAACCTCCCCTTCCTTACCACTCAGCTTATGTTAAAAAATCCTGGAGAAAATTTAGAAAAATACCAACAGGCCTCAAGTATCATAATTCTTTATTTTTTATCTGATTTTTACATTACTTTTGCGTCACCTGATGAATAAAAAGAGAGGGGAAACTGTGCGTATGGACAAATATTTTGTGGTTCCTCATAACATGAAACCCTGTGATGGTATGTTTTCCCCAAGAATGGCATTCTAAAGGTACCCCCTTTGTTTTCCATGGTATTTGAAAGGTTTTCTCAGGGAAAAAGCGAGTGACCCCCGATGACTTTCAAAGCCAGGGACAGCAGCGGGACTGCGGGTGACTACGGGGGGCCTAGTATGAGACATTTCCCCTGGGGGACTATGGGGCCCTAGTCCTTGGTGGTGGGTCGCAGGGCAAGTTTGGAAAAAGGCTGGACGGGACCACACAATGCAGTCCGTCCTTGCCCTGGCCCGGGACGGACCGACTGCCCGGTTTAAAACACTGGGTGAATATGAAATCACCATTGCTGCGCTGGACCTGGAAGTTTGTATGTATATTTTTCCAGAGTTGCTGTTATTTTTTAGATACTGGGAACGGTTGAACAAGACGCTATTTAGGATTGGCTCGGACTTTCCGGGCTGTCCATGGACCAGATGAGTGATGTCTCATGATTTCAGCTCTGCCTATATATATTCCGAGGGCTGGATGAACGAGTGCGGTATTATGGTTGTTGTTACGTGTTATTGGGTTTGCTCAGACGTAGGGCTGTGTTGCCCGTTAATATACGGAGCGTTGGGGACTCACCGGCCCGTAAGAGATCCCACGTGGCCCGCTAGACTCTGCGCAAATATCCCGGCTCAGGCGCTTGTGGGAGGATGGTGCCTTTCATAATTCTCCTGTCTCATCCGCGATGTCTCCCTCACTTTAAGGTGTGCGAGTGGGGCGAATGAGCTGGGTGGGAATCTCGAAGATTAGGTTTGCGTATATCCCTCTGCTCGGGAATTTCTGCTGCCTCAAGTGATGGGGGGCTTGGGCACATTCCGTAATCTAGGGAATTGAAGTGGTGCAAGGGTGGTAGCCATATCCCAAACTCCATAGGACGATGAAGTATCTATTGATAGGAGCAAGATATGGGGAGCCCAAGCTGGTGGGGTTTGGAGTCAGAATGCATATTCCCACTGGTGGATAAATAAAGTGATGTACCGCCGGCAGAGGCATATTTTAGTCGCTAAATATAAAGGACGGTTGGCGGCTGCTGGGAGCGGGAGCCGGTTGCCAGAGTTTACCGCATTACATAGGGCGCTCTGGCTTACATTTAGTCCCGCCATTGGCCTGCTGGGGATAGGGGCCCCGGGCACCCAAAAGAAAAAAGTCGGATTATGGTCCGCTGTCAGCCCCTCCCGAGTCCCGCCTCCACAATCGGCGGGCTGGGCAATTAGGATACTATTTGGGAGTACCTAATACTCCTTCTAGCGGCTGGCACATCAGGTTTCGTATGTTTCGAATATCTGTTTGAAAAGTGATTGACCGGGGAAGTCATTTTAACTAGGTGGAAAATTATATTCAAGCGGATATCAGAAGGCCATACACTTCTGGGGGGGGTGATCGAAAATCCGCAAGCAGTGTTCATAGAGTGGAGAACTGTGAAAGAGCTGCCCAGCCATGAATCAAACTGGATCAACCTAAATTTACATTCGCTCATGTCCATGTATGCGTCTACTGCTTTTACGAGGTTTTAGGAACTACTTCCTGGTGCCAATCTATAGGAATAAAAGAAAGTTAGTAGCTAGCGAGAGGGTGCGAGTATGGAGCTGCGGTTGGCATCCCCGGTTGTGGTACTTTCGAGCAGCAAGGCACTGGGAACTGCGATACTCTGGGCCTCTCTGCATTGGCGGGTGCATTCCCTTTGGAACCATACCTACTAAGGAATGATTTCTAATGATCCCAGGACTGTAGCACTAGCTGTCACAACGCTTCTTTTCACAGGCCCTTAGAATGAAGTGTAAGGACATATATAGAACCAACTCCCTGCGATGCTATTTTCAAGCTGAACCAAAACAAAGGAAGAAAAGAAGAGAAACCCAAAAAAAAACCAACATCCATGCATATGTGAACCAGAGAACGATACTTGAATAAGAATATTCAAAAAGAAAGAAATGGGAAATGGGAAATGGGAAAAGAACACGATGCTAAGAAAAACAAGAGCACGCAACACGTTATGTTCCAGAATCAGGTCACCAGTTCCTGCACTAGGGACGCACATTTACCGATGAAGGAGGAAAGAAAAGAGGGGGAAAAGAAGATTAATCTAACAAGAAACTGCTACATACACCCACTCACCGCACCCCCGTAAATGTCTTTTTTTTCTCCAAGTTTTTCTTTTCCTTTCTTTGGCTGGTTGGCAGAACGGTGCCCGGGGCGAACCGGTGATACTGAATGCTTGGGACTGCTGGATTCCCCCACGTCCCCTTGGCCAATGTTTATCCTGAAAGGTTTCCCAATTCCCGTATCTTGTTGATGTGTTGAGATGGAGCAGGATAGTCGTTGGTTTGAGGAAAGAGAGGAGGCCGATGGAAATCGCGGTCGCAATCAGAAGGTCTCACAGTAGGCTTACCAGCCAGCTCCAGAGACATTAGCCTACTTACCCACCCACCCACCCACATCTGTCCGCCCATCCACATCCGTCCTCCCACCCAGATCTATCTGCGGTACACTGCTACAAAAGGAAAAGCACGCCCAACCTGAGAAACCTATCCCATGTGCGCAAATATAGCGTTCCAGTTGGATTCAATAACAGCTCTCGCAATCTCCCGCATCTTGGAACGTGTCGCCTCCGCTTCTCTGTCCGGACGCATGGGCCAACACTTCAACCCGATGGGCCCGTCCGGGAAGCGATAGCCACCCTCTCCTATTAATGGTGTCTGCTCAGTATTTGCCACGCTGAGGAGGTCGTTGAATCTCCCACAGAAACGTTGCGGATCTGCTAGGGCTTCCATGATAATCATGTCCCGAAGGCCGGAGCGGGTGAGTAGGGGCATGCCCCCCTCGACCGGTGTGAAAGTTTGCCGATGTTCTACTGGGACGCTGTTCATCTGCTGCTCATGGCTGCGTGTGCCCTGTTGGCTGTCCCACCCGCAGATCTGGTAAATGAGGAGGGTCTGTTGGTCGCTCCAGGCGAGCCCATGGGGATTTTGCATGCTGCTGGTGATGAATAGATGGAATATATTGTCTCGTTCGTGGTAGCCCAGTAGGGCCATAATGTAGCTGACCTTTTCCGGCTCAAAATTGCCACTTCTTGGCTCGTGAGCGTGAGAGATGGAGTAGTGTATGGAGTCGATTAGGCGTTCGAAGCGGTCGGAGGGTGTCTTTTTCTCTGTGATCATGCGGCCCCAGAATGGGTGTGGTTCACCGGGGGCATACTGCAGCGGGGTCCCACCGCCAACTAGTGGGAAACCGTTCTGTAACGAAACTCCGACTTTAAGTTGGTATAATTTATGATCTTTTGTATGGCCGTTTGATGGTTGCGCTTCTTTCTGGCATCCGGAACAAAGGTCGTAGTTGACGCATGACATGCAGTGGTATCGTGGTTCGAATTGGGTGACAATTCGCCCGCAAAAACTGCACAGAGCAATCTCTTGTGTCGTCTGCATTTGGTCGGCTTCTGAGGTTTCTTTCGCTGGTGTTTGGATCTAATCATATCATTAAACAGTATTAGGCTTGATATTTAAATATATTCCGTGGAACCCCCCAAGAGCCTCAAAGGTGTGCTATGATGTACAAATTAGTGGTATGAGGCTCTGTTAGCTTTGAATTCCTTTTTCTCAGCCGTTCCTTGGCCATACCTCTGGTGCGTAATAAGTTCTCCTCAACTTCCATATGATATGTTGTGAAGACTCTAGAATGTATATAATTACTTTTTTCCACCCAACGAAATCGCGTTGGAGTTTGGTTAGGTGGCCAATGATAATATTCCAGAAAGAATTTATGATGGGTCAACTTGGCTTGTCTTACGACAACCACTGCATGTACAACCGTCCTGAACGATCGGGAGGTGGTTAGTGAAACTCTGTACCACCAGCCTAACCAGCTTCCTAATGTGGTTGCTAATAACTGGAATACCTTACCATGACCTAATCTCCGGATGTGGCTTCCCTAAACTTGACCAACTGGATAACGCTCTCCCTTATAAACTGACAATAATGCAAGGATATCAAGTGGAAGGGGTAAACGGCGCTCCCACATCTTCAAACCCCGACGCGATTCTTTGGGGCCAGCAAGACTCAAGCAATTCCTACAAGCACAAAACAAGGTATTTCCTTCGGGAACCCCGAAGTTCTGCATGTTGTTGGAAAGATCGAAATGAAACCCACTCAATTAGAGGCACAAGGCTAAATACCAAGAATTGTGGAGAAAAATATCCAGCAATTGATCAAGTCAGAGGAGTGTTTAGGAGAAGGATGCGGCTCCGGTAAGCGGAGGTAGTGCTGGCTCGAACTCGCTGGGGTTCACGAGCAGCAATAAAGTAGCTCATAGTTGTGCTGGCAGTGATCTGGCATCGCGACGCCTATGAAGGCCCCCCCCCCCAGCCGTCAGACGGACGAATCCCGGGGTGCACCAGCATTCTCTCTATATCCCTGCAATCTGATATTGAAGCAGGGCACTTGCATAAATGTACTAGTGTGAAAACCCTAGCGTTAATCCACACTCCCCATCGGAGGAGAGGCCCCCTTGCAAAGTTTCGCGCTATATAATTATAGGAGGATATAGCTCAGCATGCGTTATGCCCTAGCTTCTCGGGGTGGAAGTATACTACCGAATCTGAGATCCCGATGCCGTCGACCACCCGAAAAGAAAAGCGTTTAAGTCCTAAATAGAGGCGTTTTTTCTAACACGTGGTCACTTTGACAGTTCCCTTTCCCCAATCACGGAGAGGATCCCAGCCCATTTCCAGCTGAAAGTCATCAAGTATCACTCACTTCAACTCTTGACTGGCAACGGGGGCCGCGAGCAACAGCGGGGCAGGAGATAAAGTTTGTTTTTTTAGCACCCCTCGTTTATGTAGAACAGCTTGATTGAACATATCAAACTCCAGACGGATCGAGCTGGGACAAAGATCTAGTGGAATATAACATGGATCTCAGGGATAACTTCTTTTTTTTTGAAATCTGTAGTGATTGTTGGCAACTGTTGAAAGTGATAGAAGATTCAACCACTGCATCAAACAGTCACGAGAAGGCACCCGATCATAAGTTCGATATTCGCGAAAGGCTAGATCTGGAGATTGGAAATTTTTGGAAAGGAAAACCGCCACCACGCCATCGCCATAGGAACTCACCTTGCCAAGCGCACATCCATCCCGCCATGAAAAAAACTTCATATTCTCTCACTCGGTAAGGGCTGCCTCAAGCGCCGCCCACGTCACACAAGCCTTTAGGCCAACGGCGAACTACATAAGCCCAACAGCCAATTCATTTTCCACGCGTGCCAGCTTCTCGGTGTGTCGCTCGGATCGAAAGTAGCATCCCTGGCGCATCCGGTGTTCCCAGCATGACCACAACCAATTGGCCGGAATTGTGGGGATAATTCCCATGGTATTACTTCTAATTAGCGCAAGATCTCGATCGTTTCCCTAGCGATTAGGAGAGAAAGGGCGCCATGATGCATAACCTTAACGCAGCCAACGGTTGGTGGCTGCAGATGGCGCACCGAGTGACGTTTGGTGTTGCGGCCGCCCCACTTCCCCATCAACATTAGAGACGACGGTAGGCGCTCCTACGCGATATGTTGTTAGATAGAGGAGGTAAGCTCCCCCAAGTCCCTATCCACTCGAGAGTGTTGAATATGGAAGTCGTCGCCCCTTAAACAGGCCACATATCGGAGTACGGTAGTAATACTTCTATGCAGGCAATACGCCTCAAAAAGCCATGGCTTGAATCCGGGATGGGACAAGACCAATCTTAGCTCTTTTGCACCACAATGCTTCAGCTAGTAGGGCCTAATGGTGCCCACGCCATTCCTTGAATCCTCAATCTGCACAGCTTGACTTGGCTTCACAAGTGGAGTTGCTTCGGGGGCATGGGTTGACTCTTCCGTCGTCAAGCCTCGTAGAACAGCGCCCAAGTATTCTACCACGAGCTGGTGGCTTGTGTCAAGCCATCGTACGTGGACAGTACTGGGGATTCAGCCGTAGAAATGGCCTCACCGTGCCCCCTCTGTATACTGATAGCCAGGCAAATTGTCATACAGTACCCGTGCACAAATACGAATAGTTCGCATACCGACGCCGACCGGCTGAAAGCTAGCGCCAGGCACACTTCACTCCACAAATCGCTAACAGTACTGATTTTGGATGTGACACCCTCTTTTTATTTCTTTCCGAGCCCCCGGAGAGAGGCCAATCGTTGCAGAGAGCCATGCGGCTCTTGTTTCAGTTGGAGGCTCAAATGGTAGGTTGAGAAGACTTTGTAGGGTTAGGGCTAGATAATTATCATTGCGCATGATGGACGGTAATAATCACAGCACGAATAAATTCTCAGGGAGGCTCCAATTAAGAATTTTTCTTGCGACTACCTGTGACAACTAACAAATAACGATACCCTTTTTTCGGGGACCTCTCCGCGCAACCCGGCCATCACAACTACTACCACCAAGCCGCTTCCGAAATTCTGGGAAGATAAGAGCACAAAGTTCCGGTGAGGCAATCGTACGTTAAACCCATATCCAGGCCACACATGCCCTCAAATTAATAGCAGCCAGCCCAAAGGTGTTGTGGAGGCTTCTGCAGAATCAGACCATGCACTACGACTCAAATTGGAGGAAATATCAGGCAGTGGTGGGGCAAGTGGAGTGGAAACCGAAGACGGGACGCTGGTTGCGATGAAGCAAAGTGTTCGAAACAACGTGTTCAGATATATCCAAGGCTGGATTGGCTCATGCATGTATCCAGGACGATACGAGGTGTCCTCGTCCGAGGAATGAGAGAAATATCGTTCTTGCCGATATTATCGGTACAATATGTCGGACTGGCCAAGCTGAGGGGTTCTCGGGTAGAGAAACGCCCTGCAGAAATGCACTTCTAGCATGATTTGGATTGGAGAGGAAAAGGCATAAATGACCTGATTTTCTTTCCCACCGTTGCCTCGAATGCTTATTTGCACCAACTGCTGCGCCAGTTGTTATCGATTGGATGCCACGGTGGTACAGAGTCATGACACGCGTGTATTACAAATACTGTACCATGTTAGCCACTTGTTCACTGAACTGCGTCACAGCCTTGCTTCGATAACCACCAGGATAGCCTGCGGGATTCAGGTAATAATATAGACTGTAGCTGTAGGGATCGTACGTACCTTTAGTAGGAAAGGCACATAGGCTCTGATCGAACAATCGGAGGTGGCAAATTTAACGGATGATTCTTTAGCGATGATTATTCGAAAAACCAGCGGGGTTTCGCCGGCGCCATACAGCTTGATGAGGGACACATTTAAACTTCTGATACCGGCAATTCCTGTATGGCAATTAGCCACTGGTAGGAAAAGCTCTCAAGCTTTTGTTCAAATTAATATAGCATGCATTAAGAACAGCCCAAGCACCCAAATCCTCTCAGGACCCCTGAATAGTTTGATGCGGGGACCCCACCAGGCTGGGGAGAGATAACCCCGTACAGATAAGCAAATAGATTTATGGATCTTACTAGGTTGGGCTTCGGGAGGGTGTTGCCATTGTGAGCAGCTTGAGTCTTGTGAAGGATAGCGAACTCTGCTTAATTCAACAGTCCTTCCGCTGCTGTTGTGCTGAAGGTATCCTTGAAGGTTTTGGGGAACAGCTGGGCAGTGCAGTACAGCTCAAAATCTGGCTATCTGACAAAAAAACACCGCTAGTGAAATATATTATGGGAACGTGCATGAATCAACAAAATAAATGCACTAGAAATAGCTATTCGAATTCGGCAAGTAAACTGGTTTAATTGGAGAGGAGAGAAGTGCAGTTGGGAGAAACGGGGAGAAGGGATGAAGGAAGAATGGGTCAATATCGGTGAAGATACTCTTCAACTTACGTTCGTGAACATAACCACCACTCCTCGGAATACTTCACTTATTTTCAGTGCTCACCTCGGGGTGTTCATCGTGTTGCAAGTAAAATTCGGTATGTAGACTCCAACAACTTCCAAAGGCAATTAGTGTGTCCGAAGCTGTTTCCCGCTAACACTCGCTCATCTATGATACCTGGGAAGGGTATAGTAAAGAGAGAAGAAGACAGCAATCTTCTATACAATGTACCTGGGAAACCCCTCTCCCCCCCCCCCCAGCATACCATAAGGCCTAGAAACTCTGTATCTTCAAATACTCTATGCAAGGAGGTAACATTCCACACAGCATCAGTATGATACCCCTTGAGCGGTCCAAGACACTAAAATTCGTTGCCAGCACGCCAAGGCCAGCTTAGGCAGCTACGAGCTCTACTTAGTCAGGAAATAGTCTTTTTTAGCCTTTTCCGACCTCAACTGACTCAGCGATTCTGGTCAGCTTAAATATTCCCTCCACTCAAATCGCTCCAAAACCGCCTTAGCGTGCTGGCAAAGAATTTTAGGGGGTGTTTGGCACGCCAATTCTGATTTGAAATCGCGATTCGAGATCAGGTCTTGGCGGATTTAACTCCAATTATTACTACAGTAATCCTCTGTTTTTTTTAGATTTGGTAGTAATAATTGGAGTTAAATCCGCCAAGACCTGATCTCGAATCGCGATTTCAAATCAGAATTGGCGTGCCAAACACCCCCTTAGTGTCTCAAACCGCCCAACGGATAGCAGCCGGTCTAACACAGAGCTAGTTGCCCGGGAAGCACTTGGCGCTCAGGGAATCCTCTCCAGACACTTTTTTTCCTTCTTCTGCAAGGTATAGATTGTTGGAGACTAAAGAAAGCACGAAAGAAGGAAAGAACAAAAGTGCGATCGAAATAGGCCCTAAGCGCAGCGGAACATGGAAGAACTCTAGACTAGTTCGCTGCCCCCTCTGCTAGCTAAGGACAGACCAGGGGATATATCTTTCCGTCTAACTAACACCGCAAAACTCCCGAAACTCAGTGAGCTCTAAAGAAGAACACAGCCGACAAATCCTGAGCCCTAGCGATCTCAAGCAGTCTAGAACCATCCTGATATCCCATGATCCTCCGTGGTCCCTAAAGGCTATGCCCTGCTAGTGTGCCAACTCTCGTGTCATATGTCTAAAGACAAAGGGTATCAAAGAAACATCATGAAACCAGATACCCGATATCTAATGCCCAATAGCAATGGGTATCAACAAAACCAATAATCAGTACACTATGCCCAGCGGCATAGGATGTGAGAACAACAACCAAATGCCAAGTGCCTAGTCGCCGTGCACCACAAAGCCAGCTGTCCTATAGCCGTATATCGCCTATCCCGTGCAACCGTATATCTGCATAACTACCTAACTGTATGACCTATAGGCAACCCAACACAGTGCAATGTGGAGACTAACCTTGAAAGCCAACATGAGGTCGGGAGAGGATTCACTAGAGAGATCGATGCCTCGGCGCCGGGGCAACTTGAGGGAAGCTAGCTGACAGACTGGATGTATCATAATATAAGAGCAGATCTCCCGGCCCTCCACCCCCACTCCAACATAGAAACAATGTTGTTAGTTTTGTGCTTCCATGTATATTCAAACCTTAATCGATACAAACTCTTTGTAGTTAACACCTACAAATTTAACCTTCCGAAATACTCCAAGGAGTGAGTGGCAATGCAGCTAGTGTAGTCCTAATTCAGAGATGTGGATAGGGATCCTATAACTTAGCTAACATCTTTCATCCAATTCCCCGACCATCCACCGGAGAGCCATATCGCTGTTTCAAAATGATAACTCTGAGAAGGAAGTAGTGTGATAACTACTTAGGATCATCAAAAGCGCCTCTAAAGAGTACGAGCAGCTATCCTACAAGATCGAAAGGCAAATGATTCAGATTGAACTGGGAAGTATACCAAAGTTCTAGACCTTAGCCTATAACCTGTCACCCCCGAAATGGCCATCATAAATCCTCACTCGAAATCCCCAGACATGAGCCATTGGATACCACCTCACTCGGGTCACGGGACAATTAGGGTGCGATTCGGCCCTAAAATTCACATCACGTTCGGTTACCCACCTTCCACCGCGATCAGCTTCCGGTCAAAGCGATGCTCTGGCCTTTGCTATCACACTCTGCTTTCCTGCCTCGGCCCGTTCTCTCCTCCAATTCTATAATTAGTCTACCAAAAATTTTGGTCCGTAGGTTGCTCCGTCGCCGGGCGGCTGTACTCTAAGCCCCACTTTAAAGGGATGGAAGAGGTCTATAAAGCTTTATGTATCTCTTTAATTTATTAAAGCAATTAAGAAAATAACCAACTTCTATCGTATTTCGGCCCCTGCTCCATGTCTTAATACAAGTTACAGGCATATAGAACCCGAACACTTGAGTCCGAATTTTGTATGGGCGGTCAGATATGCATAGATAATTTACCATACAAAAGCTTTATCCCTGTCCCCTCCTGTACCAAAGAATAGTTACATAGGGAATACTACCCATGGAATTCGGGGAACATTTGTTCTCCGACAAAGAAAGCGAGTGTTTCGGAGGCGGGGCATAGATATACACCGGAACCCCCCGTTCCTCGTTCTATCGATATCATGAGATAGTACTATTATTGGATACCGATGTCCTTTTTTACCAAATATAAAGCACCAGGCACCTGAACTGTCTATTTTCTGAAGAAGTTGTTAAAAGATCAAGAAGAAAAAGTATTATTGGCCAGTTCCTATGGCCTAATGGCTTAGGAGGCTGGTGGGCTAATTTGAAACAGGGACCATCATGAGTTCGAATCCGGAGGAAGTGGAGTAGTTGAGGATTAGAGAAATGCTCGGCGAACCACTTTTTTGCTGGGGGGTAGGTCTAGAGTTGGTAATGCCCTTGGGTCAACTCCCGCCAAATGTTGCGGTGGGACTGCTGGCCAGTGTTCGGGTACTATATGACCGTAACTTGTAGTTGCATACCTCAAACATTACGATTTGTGGCCGACCACTGCCCTAATGGTAAATATTCCTACGGCTCCAGTTGCGAGCTATCAGGAGCTTGTAGTATCATAGGTCCCCCAGGACCCGTCAAGATCCCTAGCACCTACCATCCCCGGGCGAAGCGTTTATCTCTATCACGGGAACTAATTGCTCTACAAGAGGCAAATAATGAGGAGGCAGATAATGTGGAGACACAAGTCAGAGAACCTCCAGTCTAGTTGCCTCGATGCCTCCCTTCTCTCATTCAGTATGGGTCCTCCGAGAGGCTTGAAATATTCCTCGGCACTACCCTCACTGGACCTAATATAAAGCGCTTGTGGCCCTCCTGAGAGTCCATCATAACGCCCTGAATAGGATGATCATAAGCCACATTAGTGAATAGCGTAGTACTCCTCTGTTAGACATTCATCAGCATTTAGAGCTACCGTACATTAGTAACTTATAGTCCGCTTCCAACCCCTATGTTGAGCATCATCTCCTATTACGGGTATCCCTCTTGTCATCATTTCCCCGAAAACTTAGAGCCCTCGTCGTTGGAAAATGGTACTCAGCGTATATGATTTTTTCTTCTCTTACATATTTATTACCTTCTCATCCCGCCGCCCTGGCGAGGGCTTCATGCGAAATGGCCTCACTTTCTCTCGCTGACCCGCGTCCGGGAATGCCCCCATGCATCCCCATTATCCCTTACGATACTGATGGCTCACTTTCCTATTATTTTTTCCCATTCCCTTTCCTCCTCCCTTGAGAGTGTGAGGGGTTAAAGTAAGATAGAGCTCGATGCCAGCTCCGTAGCCTAACTCTGCAAAGTCTTGTTTCCGGCAAGCCTGGGTTTCCTAGATTTCCAAGTGCAATTCTCCCGGAGGATAATAATAGATTCCCGGAGGGAATAAAAAACCACATTTCCTCAGAGGAGAGGGGGTGGAGGGTGGAGGGTATAAGGGGTCTGGTGAGAAAGAAACCAGGCATTAGATCCCCGTCCATCCCCCCCTGGCTGGCCCTCTCAACGGAGTTATGGTTGCCCTAAAGGATATGATGTAGAAATACTTAAACCGTTCGGTCTCGTGTTCCCTAGGACACTCCAGAGAAGCTAGTAGTATCTAGGGAATTCTCCGTGGCTGATACGATGGATATGAATATTCTACATGAGCTTTTGAAGGACAGGTCAACACACACTTCCCAAAATCCGCCAACGGCATCAGCAATCTCTAGCCCAACAGGCCTGAGCTGTGATAGGCAGAATAGCTGGAGTGAGTGATGAGGTATGAAGCCACTATGGCTCCAGATGACTTACTTTCCAGTGAGCCAGTATCCGAAAATATTCCGGCATCTACCTCAGTGACACAGTGCATAAAGTGATACATGAATCCGCCAAGCTCTTCTTTACGCATAGCCTGGTACACATTTTCCCTCGCCGTACTCATATCCTTGCAGCCCCAGTTTCTCCAAACACAAGAGAGTGAGGAAACCAAATAGTTAATTATATACATATATACCAGTGCCCTGACAAAAGTCATGGCTAGTGGCCACTTTTACGCCAAGAATACTGTTTTTCAGGGCACTAGAACTCGGACACTTGCTGGGAAAGTAAGTCAGCCCTTGGAAAAAGAGTGTCCCTAGGCACTCTAATTGTGATATTTCAATATTGGAGCATATGAACCAACACCGGATGAACTGTGGCAACATGAGGTGTGATTTTCAAAACGCCTATCTCTTCCCATGGGCGCCCATACAAAATTCTCAGCTCTGAGCTCCAGTTTTAGGACTGGCCACGCCAACTGAGGAGCGCTGCCCACAAAACAAAGGAATCTGCTACAAAAATGTGAATTTCGGACTCGCTAGATCTCCAGCTATCTATTGATCTATGATAGCTTTCGTTTCAATCGATTAAGAGGTGAGGGTGCAAATCAGGATTCCAGGGACTCCTAATTTCGGTCCTTTTGGTGTGTTTTAGCTGTACCCGGGCCCACCTGCTAGGTATTAGGCACTAGTGGCTATCCTCACGCGTGTTGGGGCAGCGTAGTAGGGCCGAGTGACCCGGTAGCGGGCTTAGCAGTCATGTATTCCGCTATGATATATAAACCTCGGTTGTAGATATGAAATACATCAGGCCATTCTTCCACTACAACCACCACCACCGGTTCCAACACCATCAACGATGACTTTTGCCCAAGAGTTATGTATGTATTTCCTTTCTTTACCTTGTAGCCATCATCCTCGGGTTAGTCCCCCCCGTTAGTAGGAGATAAGACATGGCCAGGATGATGTTACGCCCAGTCGTTATACATACAGTAACAAACGATGTGACACTTAATTCAATATACACCAGCGTATCCAGCCTTCCATCAAAAGGGAGGTATGGTATATGTAAACTAGCAGACATAAGTCCTCCATGAGTGCCTAGGGTGAATTTAAAAAATCCTTGGGCACAAAGTCTCCTCCGTCCATCGTGGATACTTGTACGGGCGCCTGTTTATCGATTCGGTTCCCAATACGACATAAACCGTGCTCAGTGATTGTTGTGAATTTCTTGAGAAACGAGCATTATACTCTTAATGGTATCCATGTAGCCAGCAATCTCCTCCGTCAAACAAGAAAAATATGGAGAGGACAGTAGCCCCAGGGTGATCTAATGTTGCATACCGAAAAAACTGAGGGAATCCGCTAGTCCGTCCAAGGATGTGTCATTTCCAGTCCAATTAGAGTGGAATTCGGCACCTGATGGCATTTCTCATTGGCCACTTCACATCAATGCGAACTAGCCAACCACAATCCATTGTTTAAGCCAAATCCTGGAGCAACACGATACATTACTGGGCCGGAAATAACACATCCTGGGACGGACTTAGCGAATTTCCTCAGTTTTTTCGGTACATGGCAGGGTGACAAAGCGCGATTGTATGGACAACCGCTTTGCCCCCTGCAGTGGTGATAAGTGCTAGATTTCCCCACACCGCGATAAAGATTTACTAGCAGTATTTGCGTTGAGCAGGTGCTGGAAGAGGCAGTATCGCATGCCCAAATTTGTCAGTTCACCTGACACTTGGGCCCAACCTATGCTGGGATACCCCCTCTATTTCTTTTTTTCTTTAAGTACCTAGATTCATTGGTAAAGTATAGGGAAATCCATAGCAGTCGCCCTAAGCTATGGTCTAGAGAGCGTGGGAGCAAGAGGAACTTCGAGCGCCCCCCGATCAGGTAAGTAATGTCAGGACTGTCAAGATCATCAGATCATAGCCCAACGGTAAAAACAAGCTAAGATCCCAATTGGGCTCTTTCGTAGAGGGGAAGTTATCCGTCGATATAGGAAAATTCCCCTATGCTTTGTAATAAAGGAAGAGGGCTTTCCAACCAGCTCCCCACCCCCCACCCCACTGTTTGTACGCCGGGATACTCGGAATTAGGCAAGATATATCATAACAGTGAGGTTGTCACCCTGATGAAACCAAATAATTCAAGGAAAGCAGGGGAGTTCCCATGGTGTATTTTCTGTACCCCCGAGAGTAGCTGATGCGCCGTCATATCAGACAGGTAGTGCCTAATACCCTCCCTCCCGGTTTCCATTTAAGGACATTAGGCCTGGAAATGTTTAGCATGACGTCGGGAAACTTAACACCCATCACGGGACCCACTGCCGCAGGGGACAGCCTCTGTAAATGAAGGACAAACAAACCGGAATAAAGACCCCTACCCCAGTGAGCAACCTCCCCTCAGCACTTCAACAATATCACCTCATCCCGCAGACTTGTGCTACAATATAGGCCTCTTCGAACTGAAACGATAGGTCGCTGCCTTTTTTTCAGCCAATGACATACAAGGGCCCTAGTTCTTACTGCAACTCCTCTCTGAAGTGAGGGCCGAGTGATTATTCATGACCTTGGATACTGACCACCAAACTCAGATGAATTTTCTAATCAGATACTCGAGTATTCCCGAGCCCATAAATGAAGCAGCGGCCAGTGGGCCGGTTGAGCGATTACACAACCGATTGATACATTGCGCTCTATTCTTAACCAGCATTAGTCAGTAAACCAATCGCAAGCCTAGTAAGATCTATTAGAAGCGTTCCTGAAATAACGCAATGACAATTTTCAAGCGCTGCCGAGTGATCCCCCAGTTAGCGAGCAGGCAAAAGTGTAAACTTGTAGTCATGAGGAACAACCCCTTTACGAAAGTATTTCGTACAGACTACCCCTATGAGGGCAGAATTTCCCAAAATAAAGAATGCCGTCTGCTACAACACTCCAGCCATCGACCCGGGAGCTTGCGCTTGACCCCCCCTCCCATAGTCCCCATTTCCCCCAGACCCCTCTCGGTTTTCTCGCTTCACCCAGTTACACTTAATTTCAACCAGAATCCACCGTGCGGGGCACGCGGATTGTGGTCCGTACCAGTACATTTTTCTGACACTCAGAGCACCGCCACCTTAAATGTGAGCATTGCCCGATGCAAACGTTCAACATTTGTTTGTTTATGCGAGGTGGTCTCAGCTAGCCTGGGCCCCTAAGCAGGTAGTGGAGTTCACGAGCCGTGATTGCCGGCGCAGGTACGTACGCCACCCTCCTGACTTGCTTTCGTCAGCGAATGGGACAAAATAACTGCAGACTCTGCGTACCGCATGTCCCGAATCGCGCTCCAGATGAGGCAAAAATCCATCCCTTATTCCAAATGTTTCCACCCTCCAAACCGCACCATAAAACTCCATTAAACATTCATCAAACCATCCCCTTTCGGATACCCCCTGGCCTACACCGGTCGACCTCCTCTGCTGAATTACTCAAAAGTGGTTGTAGATTTTGATTATTCGATCCGCTCTGAGGAGGATAAAAGCTGAAAACGACGCCTTTGCGGGGTGTCTCCAGAGAATAAACGAGGTTAGGGCCTCTTCATTCTGGTGATATATTTCGGTTAAAAATTGGGCAGTTTTACTGACAGGTCTTGCCAGGGTGCTTTGTAGAGCTCCTACAGCATTTTTTTAGAGCTTAAAACTCGGGGGTAATATTTTTGATAAGCTTACCCCAGACCTTCAGCTGCCAGATATCAAACACAACCAGAAAAATGGGCGGCGGGCTCCGGCTTCGACTCAATACTAAGATAGGCTTAGCACCCTCCGGGCGCAATTGATGCCGGCCCTGCAGCGCAGGAAGCTTTCTTTGGGATTTACTCGAGTAGGCACTCAGAAATGCACCACCCCGTTTGATGATATGCAGGTACTGTACTCGAGTACCAGGGATGTGCGGCTTGCTGCTTGCCCCTGCTAACAGTAGTTCCGTCTCCTCCCACTCCAGCTACCGGCACTACTCGAGTACTTGTACCTGCTCACGTGGCCGGAACTATTCCTTTCTTTTAAAATTCATGACTTCATCAGGGTCCTTAGCGGCATATATTGAACTTGGCCGGGCCTGGGGTATGAAGCTCTGACCCTAGCTAATATATTTACAAAAAAACCCTCACAGAGTTTTACACTCATTAATGACATTTAAAGTTCTCTTGGCCCATCCTTGGCAAAAATTTGATCACAGTTTTGAGGAATTCCGAACAAGACTATGTGGATCGCCCATCTGGAGCTCCAACCTAAGAAGCCGAAAAAAGATCTAGAAGACTGCCCTACCGTATCTATTTAACCAACCCTGTTTCAACCCAAAATGTGTCGGCGTAAAAACTTCCGGCATTAGGGGTATTCAGCTCCAGAGTTGAAAGAGAGCTCTTCGAGTGCCAAGTTTGGAGTTGACCTGTCAGCTTCGTACGCGAAAAGGCGCTACCCACACAGAAGTCTTGCAACTCGAAAAAATTAGCACACAATCGCGGTAAACGTCTTTCAACCCGGGGCTGGCGCCTCTCGTTACCGTCAAATAACAGACAAGATATAATACTTCTCAGGCTACAAAGGAGGTGCTGAGCTACTATGCGGAAATGCAAGAATCGGGGTAGCCCCTTGAAATCCTTGACTCCCTCTCTCATCGGGCCTTCGCAGAAGTGTAAGGATTTCGAGGCTCCACAAAAGGCATCTAAACAAGACGAACCTTAATCGAGCAGGTGTCATAAATCCCGGTCTAGCTATTTGTTTCCGCAATGAGTTCTGTCTCGTACGTAAGGTAGCTCTGTTTCACGTCCTAAAGCTTACAGGAATTACCATGGCTTATCACGCAAGGCACTTGTAATGTGTGATAGAAGTGCTCGTACTCGAGCACACTCCAAACCCCTGGAGCGCGTAGCACGGATGATACTTAGGAATTCTAGAACGAGACACCGTCGGGGCGCGGTTACCCCAGCGCACCCCAGGTAGTAGGGTAACAGCTTCTGGTAGCATGTGTTATCTGTGTTGTAACACCTTTACGTATTCAAGAGGAGCTCCCACGGCCGGCGGGCCGGTACGAAACGACCCCGGTGACAGATGAGGGACTACCTGGTGGACGCGAAACATCACGGGACAATTGTGAGTAGGCACCGTGCTATAATTAATGAAGCGCTGAGTTGGTAGACTTTCGAATATACCAAAATTATCCGCATTAAAACCAAACCACTCAAACTCCCCAGTTGGAGCTCTCGCACCTGCAATTGGAAAGAAGGTTGACAAGGGCTAAACCACTAGATCCGCTTAGGGTGGAAGTCTCTAACGAGAAGCGTTCCCCGTCGAAAGTGGTTCCTAAGCAATATTAGCGCAGCCTTCCCGAGTGCTGTTAGGGGCGATTTACATAGCATCCTAAGTCTGAAAATAGGACAAAAGACTCGATAGGACGAGTGATACAGCATGACCTCACGATCTGAGACTCTCATGCTGCAATGAGAATTGCGCACTATCGTCCAATCAACGATTAGTTAACTTCGCAGTGGTATATATACTACAAAATCAGGCCTCGAGAGCTAGGGCTCTTTGTACTATCTTAAGCAAGTGGGGCAGCATCGGCACACCCCGGTATCAACGGGAAAGTGAAACTATCTAACAAGATAACGTGCTCCATTTGTGGCGTCAGACACATTGGAGCAATTGTGACGGCCCCGCCCCGGGTGTGGGGGTGGGTGGGTGAAAAAAGTCCGATCAAGAAGAGGTTACTGGGAGGCTAGGCGAAATCCTATCAAGCAAGATGCGATCACGTGCTCTTTTACCGCATCTTGCTCTTAGTTTGGATTCGTCATGGAGATATTGTCTTTGAGCCGCCAAGAACCATCATACGGTACTCAAGTTGGGAACCGGTATCATCCGGATGAATTCATCAGATGGGCCCGAGGTAACGTTACACTGCTTCATAATATTTTGTCGAACTTATTGTGGGAGTGGGAGATTACGGCATAGTGCCGGTACAATGTTTCATTTCTCCCTTAGTTTTTGGAAGCGTTCTGACGGCGGCCGCCGATACTCCTCTGCAACGTTTCTCGATTTCTTCTTCTTTTCTTTTTGCACCGAACCTCTATTCGTTCAGCCTGCAATCATACACAACGAGGAAAAAGTTAGCATGAGGAAAAGTTTTTACCCTTTTTTTTTACCCCGTTTAAGGCCTGGACTGTTGATCCGGTTTGGTTTCGATCCTCCTGCTTTTTGTTATGTCCATTTAAAATTGATTCGGTCATTCCGGGTTCGGAATGTTGTTATCTCTGCAATTACTAAGCCCGTTGACATACAACAACGTGTAACAATGGTACGTTTGTGTACTAGTACCTTGTCCAGGCAGACGGCTACAAGACAGCTACCGGTATGGTAGGGAAGGGGGGGATATTTTCGCACAGGACAGGAATTATTTCGCGGGTTAACTTAAATCAACTATTCATTAACTTCTAGAGGGCACTCGCGCCGGGGTGCTGTCCCCAATAAAGTTAGCAGGTAGCCTGGTACATTCCGGTGGGAAACTATGATACTCGTCCCAGGCAAGTACTTGTACCATGCTACATGTTGCGAATGCGCTGTGCTACGTGCAATTAAGCATGGTAGGAATCCGCCCGACTATCCAACCCTAATACCTTCCGCGCAGATGACCAGAAATCCGCAAGGATACATCACAGTATTCAGATTAGGGATCCAAGCTTCGGCTTGTGCGAGTAAGGAGAGCATCCATCAGCAAGGTAACATTCCCTCACGAGGGATGCCTTGACTGTGGAATAGGGGATAGCCTACCGTTGATGGCTAAATTTCATGATTTGATGAGCAAGGTCGCCGAGTGATATTTGCAATGTCGCGGCGTACGTAAAGAGGACTGCTATTGCATACCCACTAAAATTCTAAGGCTCTGGTCAACCTTTGGCTGTGTGCAATGGTAGCCCGTTTTACAAACGTCACGACATTACGCATACATAAACCCAAGAGATCAAAGATAAATACAGTACCAGTACATCACTAGTCTTCTCGGGACCGGAATAACCGAACTTTCATGGGGAAGAGGAGGCAGGGTCCAGGAATACTCGAGTACCGTACAGGCTTCATCAGAGGTTGCCTCTCTCCACAAAGACAGAGAGATAAGCTTACACCCCTCCCATGAACATGGAACCCGGAGAGCTGAGCAAACCCCGCAGGCTGGGACCGGAACAGCAAGGTTGAGCGAGTGAGGAATCTAAATAAGTGCTAGACTTACAGTACTAGTACTTGAGTATAGTCAGCCCAAAGACTAAGAATTTGTCTTCTTATCTGTGCGAAAATTTCGCCAAGACACTAGCAACAAAGATAAGACGGATGAGGTCTAGGCTATCATGTGTCCATCCCATGCCAAGGGCTAGGAGGCTGGAACGGGGGATGAGAAAGGCAAGGGTGTGTGGCAACCAACAGATATTGGAAATCGAAATCCTGACCAGAGTCCAAGAAACATCACCATCGCGGCTCCAGTTGGAAGATTAACTCGTTGCAGGGAGCGCAAAGAAAGGCAACAGTTCGCACCCTTCTCCAGAGTAGCTTTCAATCAACTCGCATGTTTACATGATTGATCACAGCAAGCCAAGCCTACTCAAAAAGGGATTCTGATCTCCTTTCAGACAACAGCCAAGGGCGGCGGCCCGGCGGTACATGGCTATGCAAATACCAGCAGATCGACCCAATTCCCATGAACTGATAAGTATTTCTGTTTACGGTACTTGTACGAGGAGTACGGGAGTGAGATTTCCCCGAAATAGTCTAGTCTCCGATGGTTCGAAGATGCATGGGCACCGATCTTCGCCGTACTACGGTCTCGAGATTGTACGCCACCCTCTTCGAGTTTTGCTCGAAAGTTACCGCACTGGAATACGCTAGCCGCAATCGAAAACCCTATCGGTCCATCTGTGTAACGCATCCCCATAATCTTCAATTCCGAGGGCGAAATTTCCTTCTTAAACCTCCTTGCTTCCCCCCCTCCTTGAAGGGTCGTCGTGGCCGGGTCCGAATATCATTCTTCCAGTGCACGGAAAGCTCGAATTCGGCAAACGTTCTCTGAGGTGGAAATTCGGGTCAAATTTTTTCTCACCTACACGGCTATTGAAATAAGGGAAGCTTCAAGATGTCGCACTCATGGGTTGGAGCACCAGCGGTGTTCAATGGGACAAACCTCGAAACTGGGGGCGATTCTAGTAAGTCGTGTTTATATCCGGAGCCGCTATTTCTAGCGTGGTTCTAGTTCACTAAGACGTTTGGGTTTACTCTAGGAACGGAGAATCTGAACCAATGGTTCTCACAAGGGGATTCAGCATATATTATTATTGCCTCGGCCATGGTACTTGTCATGGTGCCCGGACTCGGCTTTCTCTACAGTGGTCTCGCACGCCGCAAGTCTGCGCTCTCCCTCATTTGGGCCTGTATAGGTTCATCAGCGGTCGTTACCTTCCAATGGTACTTTTGGGGATACTCGTTAGCCTTTTCGAAGTCCGCGACCAATGGGTTCATTGGAGACCTACACCACTTCGCCCTGCGGAACACACTCGCCCTCCCATCGCCCGGCAGTCCTCTCGTTCCGGAACTCTTGTATAGTTTTTACCAGATGCAGTTCGCTGCAGTTACTGTTGCTATTGTCATGGGTGCTATTGCTGAGCGGGGGAGAGTTCTACCTGCCATGGTCTTTTCTTTCTTCTGGATGACTCTTGTTTACTGTCCGATTGCCTGCTGGGTATGGAATCCTAACGGATGGGCCTTCAAGTATCATGTTTTGGACTATGCTGGTATGTATCAGCGAACTGATTGGCATACAGGTTCGATTAAGCTGATGGTGTTAATAGGTGGTGGACCCGTCGAGATCGCATCCGGAGTGGGCGCCCTTGCATACTCTTTTGTCCTCGGTAAACGCCAAGAGAAGATGCTTCTCAACTTCAGGCCCCACAATGTATCCTTGATCACCCTCGGCACCATCCTCCTGTGGTTCGGCTGGCTCGGATTCAATGGTGGATCAGCACTAGGTGCCAACCTTCGCGCAGTTGTTGCTTGCTGGAACAGCAATCTCACAGCCATTTTCTCCGGCGCCACATGGGTCCTCCTTGACTTTAGATTGGCGAGGAAATGGTCAATGGTCGGTCTCTGCTCAGGCATCATCTCCGGCCTCGTCGCAGCAACCCCAGCATCCGGTTTCCTCATGCCCCACGGTAGTATCCTCCTGGGGGTCGTCACGGGCGCTGTCTGCAATTACGCCACCAAAATAAAGTACCTCATCCACATTGACGACGCAATGGACGTATTCGCTGAGCATGGCGTTGCCGGCATGATCGGTCTCCTCTTCAACGGCTTGTTCGGTGCTGACTACATCATCGGCCTCGATGGTGTGAACAACGGCATGGCGGGCGGCTTCGTCAACAAGAACTGGAAGCAGCTCTACATCCAGATCGCCTACATTTGCGCTGTCACCGGGTACACTTTTGTCGTGACTACCATCATCTGCTTCGCCATCGACAAGACTCCCGGACTCCATCTTCGTGCCAGCGAACAGGCCGAGCTCTTGGGCATGGACGACGACCAACTCGGCGAGTTCGCATACGATTACGTTGAGGTTCGGAGGGATTATCTAGCTTGGACACCGGCTAAGGAGCATCATGACGCGCATACTCCTGTTTCTGGTATGGATAACCACACCCCCACTCTTCTCTTATCTCTGACGATAGGTTGACATTGAATTCACCAATTACAGCTGGAGATCGTCATGGTATCGCCGCGCACAGCCAAATGATTGAGGGCCACCAGCCGCAGCAGCATTCGCCGCCTTCGACCGGGAAGGTCGAGCTAGAGGGGGAGAAGTCTAAGAAGCAATAGTTGATTTCCTTTATTGTTATCTTTTTTTCTTTCCCTCTCCCCTTTTCTTCTACTGCTTCTTCTTCACTTCACAACCACTATTTTCCACCCTAATATCTATCTCTCGCTTTAGCCCCCCCTACGAAGAAGGAAGGAAGGAAGCAAGAAAGAAAAAATGTAGTCTTTTAGTCGATTCCTCCCCTTTTGTCACTTTCTCTCCATAATTTGCGTCGATACTGGGACATCCATTCCTGTATTCCATTCCTCTATTTTATCTGTTGATCGATATCTGCACGCACTGTACCTTGGCTAGCGAGTCTTGTTTTTTTTGTTTTTTTTGTTTTTTTGCAAAACAATCAGGGGTCGGTGGGGGTCCTCTTTTTTCTCTCTTTCCTTTCTTTTTTTCTGTGTCTGGGTTAGGTTAAAATAGGCTTTTTTTTTTCTTTCCCACAAAAACTCTGATATGGTATGGGGTGGAACGGATTGATTATTCCACTGGTATTATTATTGTTTACCGGTACAGTACTCTATCTTATCGATTTCGAACAGGTGGTCAGAGCTCAAAGATTTCTCATTCTTTCTCATTCTTTCCCCCCCTCACGAGCACGATTTCCCACAACCCACACTTTCCTTCTTTTCAGTTATGAACCTTTACCTCCCGCAGTTAGAGAGCTAGCTAATCTACCGTCGCGTAGAGAAGAAAAAGAGAAATTTGAAGGACCAACAAAAACGGCCTTTGTGTGCGCGAGGGTACAAGAAGTGGAACGGCGCTCAAATTACCTGTTACCTTTTCCCATTTGTAATAATACTGATTCCTCCGGGGAAAAGGAAAGAAATAAAGGAACAAGGAAGGGAGGCTTGTTAATAATGCCAACTACTCACTCCATAATTGTGATCAACGGAACGCCCCGGTTCGCTTGAGTTTATCCCCCCCCCCGTATGATACCGGTATAATACAATACCGGTGCGTTATGGACCAAACTTTTCCTATTCAACTTTAGCTCCCACAAAATTTTCGAGGTAGCCAAGAGGCCTTATCTTTGCTTGTGTCGTACCAAGGTTAGTGTTATTTCACATTCTTAAGCTTTTGGCAGGGAGGTGAAGGTGGAGGTGGAGGTTGGGGGAAGGGTGTGGGATGGTGGGGGAAAAAGAAAAAAATACTGTAATAATAATAAAAAGAAAAGTCACGAGCGAACCATCCATCGTCAATAACACGAGGGGAGGGGAAATACGGTACGGTAGCGTGGCTTCTTATCGCGATTGACGACTCGGCGTGCGTGGGATTTGTTCTTGGGTGTTTTGCCAAGGTGGAAGGAAGGGATAGAGGGATGGATTAAAGCTTTATTTGCCTTCTGCTCGAGTACCAAGTACCGCCTGGTATTACTTGTAGCATACCGGTACTTTGAGTATGGCGTGGATGGAAGGAAGGGAGGTTGAGTGAGCGCTGTGCGGTCTGTACTCGTACTGGATTTACCCAATGTCTTACCCATGATACCCCAAGAAAATAGGAAATATAATTTAAAAATCCCACTACAGTGGGACGTCGGAGTTGCTTCCCCTGGTGAAGGGGAATGCCATGTTGTAATTTTCCTTTCATTCACCCGGCCGGGGGGCTAAAAGAGGAATATTTTTGCCGTGGTTACTTCCCCTTAAATCTAGATCCAAACGGGGAAATTCTGGACGTCCAGCAGTCGCGTCATTTTCACCGGCGGGCTCCGCTCCCTTCTGTTTGGCCCTTCTTCCTGCAAGCTCGCATATCACTGCTTTTGAAAAATGATGTCGCATCTGAAAGGCGTTTATTTATTTATTTTTGCCTTTCTCTTTCCTCTCGGAATCACCGAACATGATATCGTGTTTTTAGTGAAACGTGAAGGATAGCTTACTGCATACCCGTGTAGATTGAAAGCTTCTTGCGATTTGCTATCGCCGTCTGCACAGTATGGGCTTAGCTTGGCAAGTCAAGAAATTGCGTATATCATACCGGCTAATGAGATCCAACCCGTTTTGGGGGCTGATCGCTAAAGCGGGAACGCTCCTCGAGGCCTTTTTTTGTCTCCCAGCCCGGAGGTTAGAGGCTTGGTGGAGGTAGATCGCAGGGGTTTTCATGGCGTGGTTTGTTTGTCGATGGATTTGCAATCTGTGCTAAATTCCCAACGAAGGCCGCTCCCCCTTGACTCTTTATGGCCTAAGCGATGCCTATCTTGGGCCTTTCTGACGGTGTTGGTGGTTTTTACTTCTATTCTTAATTACTTTATTTCGGTGCGCTTCGCGGTACAGTAAGGGAGGGAGTCTTACTACTTGTAGGTGGTGCGGTACTTATCGGGAGGATACCGGTATTTCTTGTCGGTCTCTAAGACTTGAGTGAATAAGAAGGATTTATCCCTCTGACTCGTTCAGTATTCCTCAGTAGTCGCTCATACCGTAGTCTGGCTAATATTGGTTGTGCTCGGGGGCGCGTTTGCGGTATCGTACTGGTACTGCGTTGACAGAAGGTCGCTTGTTACCACCGTCACAAAGCACCAACAGGAGCCGCAGGAAATTTTCGATATTCATGCCGGTCCGTGACATAGTTACAGCAATACCGTCCTTGTGATTGGTTCTTGAAATTGGTGGGAGCGGGTCTGTGGTATTGTGGGAGTCTAGCCTAACGTACGGCGTTATCTCGTCAAATAGGGTAGTGCCTTGGCAAGCTCCAACCACCCCAAACAAAGCATCAAGGGTGGACTGAACAATGGCGGAGGTTAACAAGAGCCTAGGTACCGGTAGTCCAACAGGAGGGGTTGATAGGATCCTCCTTTCTTACCTAGCACTACTCGGGTGGGTTTTGTGAGTAACCTCTTGAAACGGGGATTAGAACCCTGCACGGAGATACTCAATTCAACGAGATAATAACAAGTACGACACCAAGCCTAGCGTGTGGGGGGGGGGGGGGGGGGCGATAAAAAA